>Ga0102954_1000635_pt1 | contig 10624 bp, 9 predicted proteins | sample SalPonA_C_H2O_MG_FD_78511 | JGI IMG/M metagenome (GOLD analysis project Ga0102954, IMG submission 78511) | Water microbial communities from South San Francisco under conditions of wetland restoration - Salt Pond MetaG R2A_C_H2O_MG | ecosystem: Environmental > Aquatic > Non-marine Saline and... | reverse complement strand
TAATTTCACCGTGCCATACTTTTTTTTGTAAAAGTGTATTCCATAAATCAGTGAACAACTCTTTTGGCATATCAGCGTGTCTTACCACATTATGAGTCATTCCAAGTAATTCTTCTTTTTCAAATCCACTTATTTTACAAAATGCTTCACTTACATATGTTACTACACCCCTAAGGTCTGTTTTACTTGAGATAATATTTTTGTCAAAAGATTCTAACAACAATTGGTTTTCATAATTTTTTAATTCAACTAATTTTATTTTTTGATTTAAATCAAATGATAGTTTTTCTACATTTTTTTGAGATGTTATATCTTCTCTAATAGCACTATATCCGGTATGATTATTTCTATTATCATATATAGGAGTAATTGTAACTCTTACCCAATAATATCCACCATCTTTCTTAAGATTTTTTACTTCACCTTTCCACTCTTTTTTTTCTAAAATAGTAGTCCAAAGGTCTTTGTATAAATCTTTGGGCATATCAGGATGTCTTAAAATAGAATGGTTTTTTCCAATTAATTCATTTTTAGTATATCCACTTATGTCACAAAATGCTTGACTAGCATATGTAATAATACCTTTTAAGTCAGTATTACTTGCTATTACATTTTTATCAAACAATTCTAATAGTTTTTGTTTTTCTGTGTCAACTATATTTAAAAATCCCATGTTGTTTTTCATTTCATATCTTTTACTTTCATATGTCCCAATAAGAATTATATGATTGATCCACTTTATTTATACTTAATTTGTTATAAAGTGTCATTTAAAACATACAAACAAAAAAAAGGGAGCCTAATACATTGGCTCCCTTTTGTAAAGTTTATTTGTTATAAAACAGTTATAATTAAAATTAAACTGGTAAAACTCTTAAGTTTTCATCAATTTTTTGTTGTAAAACTGATTCAATTGCGTATAATGTTCCAGTACTCCCTGACGAACATCCTGAACATGCTCCTAAGTATCTGATATATAAATCATAATGTGGTAAGTTTTCTTTGATATCGATAATTTCCATATTACCACCATCCATAGCTAACATTGGTCTAATTTCAGTATCTAAAACTTCATCAACAGCTTTGATTCTTTGAACAATAGTCATTTTATCAAATGTTAAATCACCAGCAATACTAGCATCAGCAGCTGCTGTCATTTTTTCTTCGTCCATTTCTTTTCTAGTGTCAGCTAAGATATCTACTAAGTAGTGATCCATAGCTTCATGTCCACCTGGTTTAACACATGATTTACAGAAAGCACCAGCTTTTGTAAAATCAGTAATTTCTTCAACACTATTTAAGTTGTTAATTTTAATTACTTCTTTTAAAGTTCCTAAAGAAACTCTTGCACATTCACAAACAATAACTTCAGTTTCGAATGATTCCATATCTACACCTTTATACTCAGATGCAGCTTTTTTGATAACATCATAAGCCATAACTGAACAGTGCATTTTTTGAGGTGGAACAGCTGGAGTTTCTGGATTATCTCTTAATGCTTTTTCAACATCAATGTTTGTAATCTTTACAGCTTCATCAACTGTCTTACCAACACATAACTCAGCCATAACATCTGATGATGCAATTGCAGTACCACAACCAAAAGATTTGAATTTTGATTCTAAAATCTCATCAGTTTCTTCGTTAACAGCCCAGTATAATCTAACTGCATCACCACAAGATTCAGCACCAAAATCAGCAACAATTAATTTTGCTCCTAATTCTTTTGCTCTTTCTTCAGTGATTTCACCTTGATGTTGAGGGCTATTCATTCTATTTACAACTTCATTTGAGTATTCATCCCAAATTGAACCGCTTATTAAATCATTTTTTGCCATTTTAATAATCCTTTATATAAATTCTTTTTATTATAAACCAGATGCGTGCGATGCTGGTGCGTAAGCATAAGAACTAGATAAATTTCTTAATCTAATTATAGCTTTTTTAATTTGCTCAATTGCATAATCAATTTCTTCTTCAGTATTAAATCTACTTAAAGAAAATCTAACACCTGTATGAGCTAATTCACTATCAGAACCAAATGCATTCATTACAGGATTTGCTTCTAAATCTTCACTAGCACATGCAGAACCTGTTGAAGCTCCAATTGTGTTTTGGTTTAAATCCCATAACATAGACTCACCCTCAACACCTCTGATAGAGATTAAAGTTGTATTAGGAGTTCTATTTTCAGTTCCACCAATTACAATAGTTTCAGGCATTTCTAAAATTGCCGCTTCTAACTTATCTCTAAGTTTTTTTACATGGTTTTCTTCATAAGCTAAAGCCATTGGAGAAGTAGCTAACTTCATAGCAAAACCCATACCAATCATTGATGCAACATCAACAGTACCGGCTCTTAAACCACCCATTTGCTCACCACCATGTAATAATGGAGTTAATTTGTAACCTTTTCTTACATATAATCCACCTACACCTTTTGGTCCGTGGAATTTATGAGCTGAAAATGACATATAATCTACATCACATGCTTGAACATCAACTTTAAATTTACCAATAGCTTGTGTACCATCTGTATGGAATGGTACTCCTGCTTCTTTACAGATTGCACCAATTTCAGCAATTGGGAAAATTTTACCAGTTTCATTATTTGCCCACATAACAGATACTAGTGCTGTTTCTTCTTTGATAGCATCTTTAACAGCAGAAGCATCAATTGTACCTTCTTCATTTACACTTAAGTAAGTTACAGCAACACCTTGAGATTCTAAAAACTTACATGCTGCAGTTGTAGCTGGATGCTCAACTTCAGTAGTAATAATATGCTTTTTATCACCATTTAAAATCTTATCAATCCAAATACCTTTTAAAACTGTATTAATACTTTCAGTAGCATTAGCTGTGATAATAATATCATCAGCATCATCTGCATTAATACCCTCGTAAAGGTAATCTAAAGCTTCAGCCATTTTTCTGTGAGTACCAGCTCCAAACTTGTGTAATGAGTTTGGGTTACCATATACATCTGTTAAAAATGGTTTCATCTCTTCAAATACAAGAGGATCAATTTTTGTAGTTGCGTTATTGTCTAAATAAACTTCCATCATACTTTTAATTCCTAATATTTTTATATCTATATTTCATAAATTTTTAGTATTTTATTCTAAATAGGATAAAACTTGTCTTAATTAAAATCATCTTAATTTGATTTATTCCAAAAGGTAACATTTTATTTTTCATATTATTGTTAGAATGGTATTTTATCAAATGTTACCTATATTTATTAAATTTATAAATATGTTTAATTTTCCTTTACTTTTAAAATAAAAATTTGCTACAATTCAATTAGGACAAAAAATGTCCTATTTAAAATAATTTATTGGAGTCCCCAAATGAGTGACAACAAAGATATACAAAAAATTGTTAATAACGAATACAAACTAGGATTTGAAACTTTAGTAGAAAGTGACACTTTCCCAGTTGGATTAAATGAAGATGTTATCAAAGCAATTAGTGCTAAAAAAGAAGAACCTAGTTGGCTTTTAGATTTTAGATTAAAAGCTTATAAAAAATGGTTAAAAATGGAAGAACCAGATTGGGCAAGCTTAGACTACCCAGAAATTGACTACCAAGATATTGCATATTATAGTGCTCCAAAAAAAGCATTAGATTCATTAGATGAAGTAGATCCAGAGATTTTAAAAACTTATGAAAAATTAGGTATTCCATTAGAAGAACAAAAGATGTTAGCAGGTGTTGCAGTTGATGCTGTATTTGATTCAGTATCAGTTAAAACAACTTTCCAAAAAGAGCTTGAAGAATTAGGAATTATATTTTGCTCTATTAGTGAAGCTGCAAATAACCACCCAGAATTACTTAAAAAATATTTAGCATCGGTTGTTCCTGTGGCAGATAACTATTTTGCATGTTTAAACTCTGCTGTATTTACAGATGGTAGTTTTGTTTATATTCCACCAAACACAAGATGTCCAATGGAATTATCAACATATTTTAGAATAAATGCTCTAAATACAGGTCAGTTCGAAAGAACTTTAATCATCTGTGATGATAACTCATACGTATCATATAATGAAGGTTGTTCAGCTCCTCAAAGAGATGAAAGACAACTTCATGCTGCAGTTGTTGAATTAGTTGCCCTTGAAAATTCTCAAATAAAATATTCAACTATTCAAAACTGGTATCCAGGTGATGATGAAGGTAAAGGTGGAATTTTAAATTTCGTTACAAAAAGAGGTAAGTGTAAAGGAGATAATTCAAAAATCTCTTGGACACAAGTTGAAACTGGTTCTAGTTTAACTTGGAAATATCCATCATGTGTATTAGCTGGTGAAAATAGCGTTGGTGAATTTTATTCAGTAGCTATTTCATCAAAAGGTCAGCAAGCAGATACAGGAACTAAGATGATACATTTAGGTAAAAACACTAAATCAACAATCATCTCAAAAGGTATTAGTGCAATGCATGGAGTAAATGCTTATAGAGGATTAGTAAAAGTTGCTAAAACAGCTGAAAATGCAAGAAATATTTCAGAATGTGATTCACTATTAATTGGAAATCACTGTCAAGCACATACTTATCCATACCATGAAATTAAAAACATGAATGCAAATATTGAGCATGAAGCAACAACTTCAAAAATTTCTGATGAGCAATTGTTTTATATTACTCAAAGAGGTATCAGTGAAGAAAATGCAATTGCAATGATTGTAAATGGATTCTGTAAAGAAGTATTAAAAGAATTACCAATGGAATTTGCTGCTGAAGCAAAAGAATTATTAAATATATCACTAGAAGGAAGTGTGGGTTAATCCACATGTTTAAGGAATTAAAATGTTAAATATAGAAAATTTACATGTAAACATAAATGATAAAGAGATTTTAAAGGGATTAGATTTAAAAGTTAATCCAGGAGAAGTTCACGCTATTATGGGAACTAACGGTGCTGGTAAATCTACACTAGTAAAAACACTAAGTGGTCATTATGACTGTGAAGTAAGTGACGGTGTAGTTACTTATAAAAACAAAGACCTTTTAGAAATGGATGTTGCTAGTAGAGCTAATGAAGGTATTTTTATGAGCTTTCAAAATCCTGTTGAAGTTCCTGGAGTAAATAATAGTTACTTCTTAAAAACAGCATTAAATGAAAAAAGAGCCTTTGAAGGTAAAGATGAAATTGATGCAATGGACTTCTTAAAACATATAAAAGAAGAAACTGGAAAGTTTAATATTGATAGAAAACTTTTACAAAGAGATTTAAATGACGGTTTCAGTGGTGGTGAGAAAAAAAGAAATGAATTAATCCAACTTTTAATGCTACAACCTGACCTAATCATGTTAGATGAGATTGATTCAGGACTTGATGTTGATGCTATTAAAACAGTTGCTAATGTAATTAATGACATGTTAGATGGTAAAAGATCAATCATTATGATTACACACTATGATAGATTATTAGAATTAATTAAACCTGATTATGTACACATCATAAACAACGGTAAAATTGAAAAAACGGGAGATTACAACCTGGCTTTAGAACTAGATAAAAAAGGTTTTGAGGGAATAGGAATAAAAGATGAAAGTAAATGAATTAAATAATATAAATCTTCCTTCAAAAAAAGAAGAAGAGTATTTAAAAGTTGATTTTGAAAAATTATTTACAAAAAGTTTCAAAAAAATAGAAAAACATCAACTTGACATAATGGGTTTAGAAATTTATTTAGATGAAAGAAACTATGATTCAAAACTATTTGAAGTAGTTAAAACTTTAGATAATGAAACTAAAGTTTTAAGAATCACTTCAAATACTCTAGAACCAATATTTTTAGTTCATAAATTAAATGATGAAGAAACGCTATTTACAAATAACTTAGAAATTGTGATTGAAGAAAATATTAAAGCACAAGTTGTTGAGGTATTTGCAACAAACACAAATAGTTCATACAGTGTTTTAAGAAATATTAGTCTTGGTAATGATAGTGAATTTGAATATGTAAAAGTACAAGATTATGCACAAGATGCAAGTTTAAACTATAACCTAAATATTAATCAAGGTCAAAATAGTAAGTTAAATATTACAAATTTTGAGTTTGGAAATGGTCTTAGTATTAATGAGTATGTTAATCACATCAAAGAAAAAAACTGTACATATAATTTAAATGGTTTAGTAAAACTTTCAAATAATGCTAATAGTTCAAATTTAATTAAAACAGTACATGAAAATGAAAATTCAACAAGTGATATAAATTTTAAACATACTTTAAAAGATAGTTCAAAAGCAGTTTTTAAAGCAAAATCTATAGTAAATGAACAAGGAATTGGTTCAAAAGCATTCCAAAATTCAAACACTATACTTTTAAGTAATGATGCTGAGATTTTTGCTCAACCTCATCTTGAAATTAAAATAGACGAACTTGAAGCTAGTCACGGTACAACAACAGGTACTTTAGATAAAGAACAATTACTATATCTTCAGAGTAGAGGTATTAACAAAGATAAAGCCTATGAGATTTTATTAGATGCCTTTGAACAACATATATATTCATGTGTAGAAAATGAAGATATACAAGAGTTCTTAAAAACTTACAAAAGGGAAAGTTATGTTTAAAAAAGATTTTCCATATTTTAGTAATAGTGACATTACCTATTTAGATAATGGTGCTACTACTCAAAAACCAAAATCAGTAATTGACTCACAAGTTGATTATTATGAAAAATATTGTGCAAATACACATAGAAGTAATTTTGGAGATGCAAATAAAGCAACTCAAAAATTTGAAAATGCAAGAAAAACTGTAAAAGAGTTTATTAATGCTTCAAAAAATGAGGAAATTATTTTTACAAAAGGTGTAACTGAATCTATTAATTTCATTGCTACATCTTTTGCTAAAAAATTCAAAACAGTAATTATTTCTAGTTTAGAGCATCATTCTAATATTGTTCCTTGGCATATGCAAGGAAGAAGTTTAGGTAATGGTCTTGAAGTTGTAAAGTGTAATGATAATCTTGATTTTGATATGGAAAACTTTGAAGAGTTATTAAAAGCAAATCCAAATAGCTTTGTAAGTGTAACTCATATATCTAATGCATTTGGAAAAATTCATGATATTACTGCTATTACTAAACTTGCTCATTCTTATGGTGCTATTGTTATGGTTGATGGAGCACAAAGTTTAGCACACTTAAAAGTTGATATGCAAGTAATGGATTGTGATTTTTTTGCAATGTCTGGACATAAAACATTTGCACCAACAGGTGTTGGAGCTATTTATATAAAAGAAAAATATTTAGATGAGGTTGAACACTATCAAACAGGTGGTGCAACTATTGATCAAGTTGATTTTAACAGTTCAACACTATTACCAAGCCCATATAAATATGAAGCTGGTACTCAAAATATTGCAGGTGTTATAGGGTTTGCTGAAGCACTAAATTATATTTCTCATGTAGGTTATGAAAATATTGAAGTTATAGAGAATGAATTGTACCAATATTTAGACACTGAATTAAGAAAGATAGATGATATAGTTTTTTACAATGATATTCATGACAGTGTTGGAAGTAGAAGTTTTAATATAAAAGGTATAAGCCATGATGATATTGGAATTTTAGTAGATAAAATGAAAATAGCACTAAGAGTTGGTCACCATTGTGCACAACCTATTATGAAACAACTAGGTATAAATGGAACAATTAGAGTAAGCCTTGCATTTTATAATGATTTAAATGATATAAATATGTTTATAGAAGCTTTAAAAAGAGCACTTAAAATGTTAAAGGATTAAGAAAAATGAGTATTGAACAAAGAGTTGAAGATATAAAAGAAGATTTAGATTTTTTTGAAGATGAATTACAAAAATATGAATATATTATAGATTTAGGAAAAAAACTAGAAAAATTTGATGAAAAGTTCCAAGTTCCTGAAAACTTAGTTCATGGATGTACTTCTCAAGTTTGGCTTATCTGTGAAAAAAATGAAGACAAACTGATATTCAAAGGTACAAGTGATGCTATTATTGTTAAAGGTTTAGTTTATATTATTTTAAAAATATTTTCTAATAGCACAATTGATGAATTAAAAGAAGTTGATATGGATATAGTTTATGAACTTGGACTAAGCGAAGTTATTACTCCAAATAGACAAAGCGGTGTAATAGGAATGATAAAAAAAATAAAAGAATATGCTTTACAAGCTTAGAGAAACAAAGGATATATAATGTCAAAAGATGCTAATTTTGATGAAATTAAAGAACAAATTATAAAAAATTTAAAAAATGTATTTGACCCTGAAATACCTGCTAATATTTATGATTTAGGGTTAATTTACAATATTGATTTAGAATATAAAAACAACTATTTACATGCAATTATTGAAATGACTTTAACAAGTCCTGCATGTCCGGTTGCTGAATCATTAGTAGAACAAGTAAAATACGTAACTTTAGCAGTTGATTTAGTAGATGAGGCAAAAGTTAATTTAACTTTTAATCCCCCATGGAGTCCTGAAAAAATGACTGAAGAAGCAAGAGAAGTTATGGGTGCTAGTGGAGCTGCTATGCCATTTTAAAAAGAGTTTTTTTAACTCTTTTTAATATTTAAGATACAAACTGCTCCAAAATCATCTTCGTTATTTACAATATCAATCGTTGAATTCATATTTTCTTCTATAATTTTTTTACACATATATAAACCAATACCTGAATTTTCAACTACATCTTTAGTGCTGAAATATGGTTCAAACATTCTTTCTTTTGTACTATTATTTAACCCTAATCCATTATCATGAATTTCTATTTTTATATCATTTTCACCATCTACACTAAGATTAATTTTTATTAATCCCTCAGGGAATTCAGATACAGTTTCAAATCTTTCACAGATTGATTCTTTTGCATTATTTAAGATATTAATTAGCACTTGCATAAAGTCATTTTTTTTGCCGTACATATCAAATCTACTATCCTCATATTGAATATCAAATAAATTTAATTGCTCATTTTCAATTTCAATAATACTATAAATAGCATGTTTTACCATTGTTGCATTTAATATATCAAGTACTTTTTTAATTAAAACAATAATATTAAAATTCTCATCTTTAGACTCTTTTGAGAAATATTCATTAAACTCTTTTACAAGTTCTTCTATTATTTTTATATTTTCAATACTTCTATTTACATTTGATAAAAAGTAATCTTGAGTCATTTCATCACTTAAATATGCACTTTTTAAATTAGTTAAATTAGCTTCAATAAAACTAATTGGCATCTTACATTTTAGTGAAACAGATTTAATAATATCATCTAAAAATGACAACCTTGCCTGATTTATCAGTATGTTTGATTGAACTTCATTTTGTTTAGTTAGTCTTTGTTGTAATTCTCTTGTTTTTAAATGAGTATGAACTCTAGCTTTCAATTCTTCTTTTAAAAATGGTTTTGTGATGTAATCTTCTGCACCCAAATTAAAAGCATAAGAAATTGTTTTTTCTTCCTTTTGTGCTGTTAAAAATATGATTGGAATATCAGCTAGCTTTTCATCTTCTTTTAATTTAAATGCCATTTCAAAACCATCCATTTCTGGCATTTGTATATCTAATAAAATCAAATCAACTTCTATTTTATTTAAAATATTTAAAGCATGTTGCGCGCTATATGCAGATTTTACATCGTATGTTGATGATAATAAATTATTTAAAAGATATAGATTTGATTCTTCATCATCTACAACTAATATAGTTTTATTAATCATTTTATAATCCTTCCTTAATATCTGTTAGAACTTTTTCTAACTTATCATAGTCTTTAGTTTTAAATACTTTTGATAACTCTTCTTTTAATTCTTTATTAAATCCTATTGGTAAATGTTCAATGATTTGATTTACTTCAGATGATGTAATTAAACTAAAATCTTGAGTTTTAACTATTAGAATTTCAATTTCCTTAATTAGTTCAAAGTCATCTATTTGTTCAGAACTTTCTTTTAATAAAACACCATTAATTGACTCTAATGTTAAATCCAACTCTACAAATAGTTTTTCTAAATACTCTTGTATGCTAGCATTTACATCAAGACTTTTTTCAATTTCAACACATAATTTGTATATACTATTTAAATGAAAGTTTCCAGAACTACCTTTTAACTTATGAATTAAATCTGAAAATTCTTTACTATCAATTTCTATAGTTTGTAATATATCTACTAAATTTTTGTTTGAATTATAATAACTTTCAAGCATATCTAATAAATCCTCTTGCCCTATTCCTGTGCTTTCACAAAAGTTTTCAACATCTAATCCATAAATTTGTAAATTACTATTCTTATTCTCTTCTTCCATTGAGAAATTTGCATTTACTGTTAAATCCTTTTGTTCAACTTCTTTTTCATCACAAACATCTAAATACTCAAGTAGAATCTCTCTTAACTCATCTATTACAATTGGTTTTGCAATGTGTTTATTCATACCAACTTCACTTGTTTGTTCTCTATCTTTTTGCATAACAGCAGCACTTAAAGCAATAATAGGTGTTGTATTTCCCTTTTCTCTTATTATTTTTGTAGCTTCAAATCCATCCATATTTGGCATTTGTAAATCCATAAAAATAAGTTTATATTCATTTTTATCTGTCATATCAACAGCTTCAAT
>Ga0102954_1000632_pt1 | contig 10659 bp, 7 predicted proteins | sample SalPonA_C_H2O_MG_FD_78511 | JGI IMG/M metagenome (GOLD analysis project Ga0102954, IMG submission 78511) | Water microbial communities from South San Francisco under conditions of wetland restoration - Salt Pond MetaG R2A_C_H2O_MG | ecosystem: Environmental > Aquatic > Non-marine Saline and... | reverse complement strand
CTTTTTTTCTGGTAAAACTGATTCTTCCACAGCTTTATCTCTCTTAAAGAGATCCTTAAGCAAATTCTTCGGATTGCCTTTAGGAGAAAGATTCTTAGACGTATTGTTAACGATTGCAAAATCAAAGCTAACCTCCTCCTTCGAGTCAAATGGAACGATTTTTCTTATATCATTCTCTAATTTTATCTCGATATCATAAACTTCCATTGAATAATCGAAAAGAAACTCTTTTTCGAATATTTCTTTATCGGAAATATAAATACTAGCATTCTTGTTTTTGAACTTACTTATTTTAATAGCAGTTTTTAACGCATTAACTAACTCTTCATTATCATTTAGTCTAATAGAATTCGATGAATTTTGAAAAGGAACTTCGGCGAAGGAAGTTAACTCGTAATTAGACTTTATCTTCTTTAGGCTTAAAACCCTTATACACCTTGAAGTAATCTCAATAGCTAGCGTTTCTTTTTCCTTTATAAACATATTTTTATTATTCTTTAAGATTGTTTTTCTAAATTATACATTGACCAAATGATTTATCAACTGTTCCTTGTAAATACAATACTTTTTATTTAATATGTTCCGACTTAAATAAAAACAATATAAGGAACCAGTATTAATGAACTTTCTTAAAAAATTTACGATAAAAAGCAGGATATTATCCTTGTTTTTATTATCGGCTATAGGCTTTATTTTTATAAGCTATTTTGCAGTAAGCAGCTTCTCCCAATATAACTTTGAGAGTAGAAAAGAGACAATAAAGGCTCAGGTGGACACTGCTGAATCCATTCTTAAGCGTTATCATTCAGCATCGGTTTTTATGGGTGAAGATGAAGCTAAGCATCAAGCTATGGAAGCAATTCGTCAAATGCGTTATGGAAACGGCGAGTATTTCTGGGTTAACGACATCAAAGGCAACATGGTAATGCATCCAATGAAGCCAGAGCTTAACAAAAAGAATGTTTTATACATCACAGACCCTAACGGCGTAGCAATTTTCGAGGAATTTGTAAAAGTAGGTAACACTGAAGAAGCTGAAGGTTTTGTTGAGTATCAATGGGACAAAAAAGTTGGTGATACTATAATCCCTAACGTTGATAAGCTTTCTTTCGTCAGACATTTCAAACCGTGGGGTCTTATCGTTGGTACTGGACTTTACATGGATGATCTACAAGCACAAACAAGGGAAACAGCAAAAGATTTTGCAATCATTGCAGGATCTATAGGTGTCCTACTAATCTTTATCTACGGTATGGTTATTCTAAGTATTTCAAAACCGATGGAGAGCTTACGTTTAGCGATGAGAAATATCTCCAGTGGGGAAAGTGATCTTACAGCTAAACTTCCTGTTGAAGGCAAAGATGAGCTTGCAGACATATCTATGAGCTTCAATAACTTCGTAAGCCAATTGAGGGCTGCAATTCTAGATGTTAAGGACGCCTCTCATGACAGTGATTTAAAACGAAAAGATGTGCAAGAAATGATAACAAGCAGCGATGAACACATTGTTTCCATTAACACAGATTTAGATTCAATTATGGCTGCTGTTACAGAAAACTCAGCAACAGTATCCGAAATTGCAGAAAATACTAATAGAAGTGCTGAAAACGCCGTTCGTGCTGATCAAGCCACCAAAGAAGGCTACACATGCGTTAAGGATACTGGTAATGCCATTGAAGAAATGTCTCAGAGATTTAAATCGACTGAAGTTATTATTCAAAACCTTGTTAAAAACAGTAGCGAAGTTGACAACATTTTGGAAACCATTACAAACATCAGTGATCAGACAAACTTACTTGCACTTAATGCAGCGATTGAAGCAGCACGTGCAGGTGAATATGGACGTGGATTTGCGGTTGTAGCGGATGAAGTGAGAACTCTCGCAGTTAAATCAAAAGACAGCGCTGAATCAATCAGAGACATCCTAATCCAGCTCCAAGGAAACGTATCTGATGTTGTAAATGCAACAGAAGCTAGTGAAATGCAGTGTGAAACAGCGAAGGAGCTCTCATACCAAGCAGGCGAGCATCTCAATGCAATAACCAATATCATTGGTGAAATAACAGACATGAGTACACAAATCGCTTCTGCAACTTCTCAACAAGAATCCGTATCGACTGAGTTAGATCAGAGGATTATTGATATCGCTGAATCCGTTAAACAGCTAAAAGAAAATAATTTAGATACGATTTCAAAAACAGAAGAACAGGCTAATTCAAGCCAATCTTTGAGCGGAGCCGTTGAACAATTTAAAGTTTAAACTCTTATAAAAACAAAAAGACCTTTTTATAAGGTCTTTTTTTTGCTTTAAAATTATTATATTGTTTGATAATATGCATTATCTGCATTAAGCAATAATATAAAAATAACAATAATAATATAAAAATAATTATGATAAAAAACAGATATTATGGATTCTGCGACCTTGAGAATCTAGGAAGAATAGAACGGATTGACTTCACTCGATATGAAAAGCTTTATTTATTTGTTGGTAACAACCAAGAAATAACAGATCAAGAAAAGCTATTATTATCATTAACTGACAGCTACATTATCAATGTCGATAAAGGCGGAAAAGATGCCTTAGACAAGATTTTGATACTCTACACAGGTCTTGTTCATACAGCTGCTGAGCCAGAAATTATATTTGAAGTTATTAGCAAAGATAAAGGTTTCGATATACTGAGAGCATTTCTTGAACCGCTCGGAAGAAAATATCAAAGAAATGGTTCACATAAATATAAAATAGACTTGAAAACCCGACTTTTTCTTACCCTTTTCAGTGTTGATAAATCAAAGCGCCCTAAACGCTTAGAAGGCTTAAAGAACTTTATTCGCTCAACTTCAATATACAAAAGCGCTCATGACACCTTAGACATTGAATTTATAATGTCAATGGTTGCTTTAAAGTGCATCATTATTGAAAAAGACCAAACCAAAGATCCACACATAACCTATTGTGACCCATAACGCACTCATTTGAATTGAACTGAATACCTCTCTGTTTCCAGAGAGATTAATGAAATTAAGATTTTCAATAGGTATTAAAAAAGGTCCAAGATTACTCTTGGACCTTTCATATGAATGCTTTTTCTCTTACATTACATTACTTCTGATCTTCTAGCTTTTTCCTTACCTTATTCAAAATATCTTCTATTCCTGACATAGAAGATTTTTCTTCTAATGGATGCTGTGAATACATTGATTCTCTTTCTAAAGAGATTGACTTACTTATCGCTTCTTCTTCGGTTGCTTTGGTAAGGTCGTTTATACGATCAATTTGAGTCTGAGCGCACACGGCTATCATATCCGCTGGTGTGGCGTCTTCACCTGGACTAGTAACTTCGGTTGTAGCAACGTCAAAAAGCTCTGAGAAGCGTTCTGAAGCAGCCTTAGCAATATCAACTAGCTCTACATCTTTACTTGCAACTTCTTTACTGAATTCAGGTTTAGAAGGTTCAGACTCTTGTTCATCAACCTCTATCTCTGAAAGATCATATACACCGCTTAAGCCTGGTATTGCTGGAACAAAATCATCTTCTTCATAATCATCCAAACTATTGGTTTCAGATAAGTTAATGTTGTCAAAATCGCTAATATCACTGTCCATATCCATCAACGCTGCTTCTGCTAGATCATCAACATCGGCAGAATGGCTTTGTGCCAACTCAGCAAGTTGCCCCATTTCATTATCAATGTTTTCTTTTTCTTCAGCCCTATGTTTTTCAACATTTATAACAGGTTTTTGAACATCATTTACATCAACCAGACCTTCACTGTCTTCAACTTTACTTTCTTCTACAAAGCCTACTTTTCTCTTAAACTCTTTATCCTTCTCTTCGACTTTGTAAGCAATCATGCCTATTGATGCAATTGCAGACTCATTTGAAGCCTCATTTCTAGCTCTGAGTGCTTTAAAATCTTCAAGAAAATCAACTATCCCTTTATCAGTTGATATTGTTATCAATTCGTTATTGTCAGTAGGTGTTATCCCAAACAATTCTTTAAGTTTTTTCTCACCGCCTAACAACTTTTTAACGACATTCTTTTTAGGCTGACGAACCATAATGAACTTATTCAATTCAGCATCTTCAACTTCGTGCGGATCAGCGAAAAACATTTTTATTGGTCTTACATGACTTCTCCAAATGACAAATCCATACCCAGCATCCTGTTCAACTAGATCTTCAATAGCTAGACGCTCAACTTTTTCAGTTCTTGCTTGCAACTGGTCATGGTATCCCAAAGTACCTTTTACCTCATAACCACCGCTCACAGTTTGATTAGCCTGTCCTGCACGAGCTTTCATTACATTATACGTCTCTTCAGCATCTTCAAGTTTCATACATACCTTGACGTTCGTGTTTGCTACCGTAGCCTGGGCTTCAATTTGATCAGCTTTTTTGAAGCTTGGGTAATCCTGCCCAGCAAAGATAACAGAAACACCTAACGAACGGGCTTGGGCTGCAACTACTGCAAAGCCTTGAACAGCATAATATCCATATTCGTCAAGACATAACATAAATGGAACTTTTGAGTTTGTTGGTTTGGTATCAATTACCTCAACCTTAGAACCCTCAACTTTGTTACCCAGTGCTGGTGCTAGTGCTGACCTAACAGATGCTATTATCAATTTACCCAATCCTGCGAGTGAATCTGGATCTACACCAATTGAAGGTAACATAACGAAGAGGATGCGTCTGTTAAATACTACATCGATAAAGTCTGTCTCACCTAAAGGCGCTGAAAAGATGTGTCCATATGTATCACTGAGGTTTGACATAACCTCACTGAATTGCATAATGATGTAGCCATGTTGCTCAAATGCCTTAGCCTGAATTGTTCCTGCCTGAGCATCCTCATCGCTGTAACCTGGCAGCTCTAACAAGTACTTTCTTAAGGGATCTATAGCGCCGACTGGAATATCATATTCAAATACAAGTTCTATACATTTTTCTAACGGTAGGAACTCCCTGATTTTTGAAACATCTAGAACTATATCTCCACGGTCTCTAAGGAATACAAGGGCTTTCAAAAGCGCACCTATCATTGCGCTTGCACGACCTTTCCACATATCGCCGCCATCACCACCACGCATAAGCCCCACAACGAGTGATCTTAAGGACTCGCTATCACCAAATGAGAATGGGTTAGTAGTGTTGCTGAGTCTGTTTAAAGAAATTTCTTTATTGGCGCTATTGTTTTGTCCAGTTAAGTAGTTTACTATAAGAAAATCGTCCTCTCGACCTAATCTCCTCGCAATAGAATACATAAGCCACGCCACAGTATTATCAGCTTTACCATCGACATACATAAGTCCACTACCGAATACTAGGGTTTGGTACATTAGCGAAAGCAGTGTGCGAGATTTACCACACCCAGTTGAGCCAAACAGGAGCATATGGGTGCGCAAATCATCATTAGAGAACCAGACGCCTGAATTTGTTTCTAATTCATTACCCAGAATCATGATTCCAGCATCTTTAGCTTCCTTCTTCGGCATATCAGGAGTTAAAGGCTTTCTAAAGGTATATGTTCTAATTTTATTTCTGACAAAAAAGTAAAACAAAATACCAAAAATTAAAACAAAGTCACTTATTTGAGGAAGCGAAGGCGTAAAAGGTAAAATACCCGCCATAATTCCCAATATAACTACTGACCATCCACCATATGATGAAATAAAATCTTTTATTTTATAGCGTAATGGCCTTATATCACGTCTAAGTAAATCTGGATCTAGGTCTTTATTGGGAACAGCCCCATAATATTTTTTTCTTTCCATATTTACCTCTTAAAAACCTGCATTTCTATTATTATCTTCTTCAAGCTTTATTCTATCTTCTATACGCAACGCTTCTTTTAACGCTTCAATAGCCTCATCAACAAAGATTTGAGTTATTGGTCTAGATAGCTCTTTTTCAAGCAGCCAATGAGCGAAAACACCTCCACATTCAACAAAAGAAACCTTTCGCCCAACACTGCTTATGCAATACCATAACGTTCTATCATCACCTTTTAACCAATGACGAAACTCTAAGCTTGCGACAACACCAGCGTTTCTTGCTTCTAACAGCAAACTCATTAAGCCAGTTCTAATATAAGCATGCTTAGCCATTACTTGTTCGCAATGTCTGTTGATAAAAAGTGGATACATTTCTTTGTCTTCAAATATTGAGCGAACGAAATCTTTCTTCAAATAATAGCCATTAGACTTTACATTCTTTTTTGTAGCTAATTTATAAAACTCTTTTATCTTTTCATAAATTTGACTTTCAGTATCTGAAAGCCCTTTTAAATTAACATTTTTTATTGCTGCTTTAATACACCCTTGAATAAATGGTGTGGCAGTACTTACGCCTGTTTTTATTTTTTTATTGAGCTCCCAGTACAACTTGGCTTCGGTTTCATTAAGAGAACTAAGTCCTTCATAGCGTTTGCCCAACTGTGCTTTAAATGCTCTTTCTGCAAGATCCCAATCAAACCCTGTGTGCCCATCCCAAATTGACTGTTTTCTAAGCTCTTTGTTTTTTCTTGCCATTTTTTCTAGACCTAAAGGTGGCTTCATTTCGGCAAAATATTTAGGCGACATTGCAATTGAGTAATCAGATGACTTCTTACTACCTCTTTCATAGTAAATATCCATTTTTTCAGGATGAACTTCGACAAACTTCTGAATAAAAGGATAGTTAGGCGCTCGATCTTTTAACAATGTTTCCATATCAAAAACACGGCTAACATTATCTGTTTTAGCAACTAATCTAAAACCTAAGAAGATAAGAATTACAGCAGGAATCCAAGACAAGTAACGCCCGTAGTAAATATCTACTTTTGAAACAAACTCTTTGCTTAAGTTTTCTCCGCTATTAGATTTTAGATACTCAATTGTTCCATTAAAGTCTAAATCTCCAAATATAGGGACCCACTTTGGTATCCATGCGAAAATAGAAAACTCTAAAATTCTTATATATCTCCAAATGTCTGCAATAACATAGAAATATTTGTTATACAGAAAGCTCAATGCAAAAATTGCTATCCCTGCTAATATAATAATTACTTCTGTTTGATCCTGATTTCCCGAACCTTTACTCATCTATTTACCTTTATGAAAATTTCTTTGCCAACGCACCAAGTGGATTGAACATATCGTCATCGTCTTCTTCGTCATCAATTAAAGAGGGATCAACATCCATCAGCACTTCTTTAACATCTTTATCTGCATTCAAACCTTCTCTTTCATTTCCAACATCAAGCGTTGTTGTTTCAGACTTATTATTGTCTTCATTTACTTCCATATGATTTTCTTCAACAATGCTGTCATCAGAGCTATGTTTTGAATCTGCTTTATTTTTCCTCACATGCTCTTTTCTTTTTTCAACACCTGAATTTGAATACAAACCTGTTACCGCATCAGTCGTTTCCATTGCGTTCAAAGCACTGGATCGGTTTGACATAATTTGATTAAACCCTACACGAAGGAATGTTCTAATTAACTCCTGCTTCCTACGACTATCACATTCAGCTAAAGCATCAAGCAATTCAGCATCTAAGATATTGTCGTCATACAACCTTACAGTAACTCTATGTAACATAATTAACCCTGCGTTAATTCCATGAACTTCTGGAATCCACGGGCATTAGCAAAAGCAGCATCCTTAACCATTACTTGATGTGGGAACCATTTATCTATGTACGGCTCTAGGTAGCATGATGTTCCACCTACGAACAAAACTTTATCAATATCAGCCGCTTTACCCAGAAGCCTCATTATCTGTGCCTTAGCGGTATTAACAACTTTCTGTTCCGCTTCTTTAATATAGATATCAGCATCCATATCACGCCCATACAATCTAAATTTTTTATTGACCAGAACATCATTCATTTGGTCTTCATTCAATTCGACCTCATGATCATTGTAAATTTCTTCCGCTATAGAATTTCTAATCGATAGCATTCCTATATCGAATGTTCCTGACCGATCAGCATCGAGTTTCCAGTCACTTACAACGGCAACATCAAGCGTCCTACCGCCCATATCAATTACAGCGATTTTTCGCTTTAGCAATTCAGAATCTATATCAAGTTTGCCGTCCGACCCTCGTGTAACTATATGGTCAATCCAAGCGGCGACACCCTCTGAAAACACTCTATGGTCTAGAACCTCGATAGAGAAATCCGCATCCACTGAAGAAACATCATTATTTAAAAGGTTATCTATTTTTGACTTTATTAGCTTTTTATTAGGCTGACCCTTTACATAGAATCGTTTCAGCGGAAGTCCAGTACAAATCTTAACCTTTGACCCATCTTTTATTCCTGCACTATAAAGTGCATGATTTACGATAACTCGATTCAGAGTTGATATAGGGTAATCATTGAAATTAGTAGGGTCAGGTTTTTGAATATTTCCTGCTATAAAACTTCCGCTATTAGTCTTGTACTCAACAACATCTTTTTTATCATCTGAACTATCATTTATTGAAATGATGTTTTGCTTTCCGCTCGTAGCGTTAGAAGGCATTCTAAACTTGCTTCCATTTGGCATCACAATTTTCGTCTCAGAATGACCGTCATCGACACCAACGATAATAAACTTATTCGACATTATTATTATTCTCCATTATTTATATTTTAATATAATACACCAAATTTATTGGTTATTAAATATATGTTATCCCTTCTTGATCATTGTTGTTTAAACTAACCTTTATATCTTTCATAGACATATTTAAATCAACACCGTCTTTTCCTATATTTAGATCACGTTCAATAAAGAGGTTTTCTTTCGTTCTGATATTGTCAGCAATTTTGCCTTTTATGTTATCTAAGTTATCAATGATTCCCTCTATTGAATCATAGGAATTAAGTAAATCAGATGCTATCTTAGGACCTATACCAGGGACACCTTTCAAACCGATAGATTGATTTCCTGCTAGTGCTAAGAAATCGTTTATTTGTTTTGGTTTTACACCGTACTTAAACTCTATCCAATGTTCGTCTCTGTTTCTTCCTGTTTCGTATCTTACCCAGTATGGTTCTAACGTCGTAATTGGCCCCGCCCATTTAAGCAGGCGTTTATCAGAAGATATTACCTTTCTCCGTATGCTTTCGCTTTTATTTGTGGATTCTAGTATTTTCCATATGATATCAACTGCCTCAGTGTCTTTCTTCCTTATAACTTTAGACCAACCAAGTTCAGTCAGCTGTTTTTCAACACGCCCCAGCGACTTGTAGATAGAAAAGGGTATTGTGTTGCCGTGAAACTTATAATTTTTAATAAAATTCTCCCTCCAAGATGTAGGGGCATCTGCAACTGGCATGATATGTGTAGGTTGAAGGTCTTGAGAAAACTTAAGAAGTCTACTTGAGAGATTGTGAACAAACTCATCATCTATGTTTTCTGGTTTACCAGCCAAATGCCATTGCTGGTAAAGACAGTCAGTTAAATCTATTAATAATAGTCTTATTTTCATATTTTATATTGGCGTATTGAAACGATTTTAATCTTAATATATTCTATAAAAACCAATAAAAATAAGCAATTATATAATTTGCTGCATATTCAAGGAAGAAGAATGAATAGAATAAATGCTATTGTTAGACCTCTTGAGAGTTTTGACATGCTCTCACCATCCGAAGTGTTAATGTTAGAAGATAGAAGTACAGAAGGTTTGCATCCAATTTTTAGGCAATGTTCTTTGGCTGTCTTAAATTCAGGTAGTGAAACGGATGACATTAACGAATTAATGTCTGTATATGATGATTTCGATGTAAAAATCTCTCAGAAACATAACGGTTTATGCCTTAACTTGATCAATGCGCCAGCAAATGCTTTTACTTCTGATGGTAAAATCATTCAACATATCAGAGAGCTTCTTTTCGCTGTTCTACGTGACTTGGTTTATACCGTTCATCAATATGAGCGCATGAACGGAGGAGATCTCACGGCTGAAAAGACAACCGACTTGATTTTCCATATCTTAAGAAATGCTGGTGTACTAAGACCTCAAAAAGCTCCCAACATGGTCGTTGTATGGGGTGGTCATAGCGTTACAGAAATTGAATACGAATACACTAAAGAACTTGGATATCAGCTGGGATTAAACAAGCTTAATGTAACTAACGGCAGTGGACCTGGCGTTATGGGTGCAATTAGCGTCGGTGGTCAGAAGGGTCACGACAAACAACGATACGATGGCTTAGTCTGCGGCATATCAGAACCACAAATATTAGCTGCTGAAGTTCCGAATGAGAACCTAGATTCTTTAGTAGTTATGCCTGACATTGAAAAACGTCTTGAAGCCTTCCTACGGTATTCAACAGTAACAATGGTTTGCCCTGGCGGTGTTGGCACAATGGAAGAGATATTTAGTCATCTTTTATGTCAATTACATCCTGATAATAAAGATATACCACTACCATTGATCTTTACAGGACCCAAAGAGTTAGAAGGCTACTTTAAATCAATTGATGATTTTATTGGATTAACTCTAGGTAGAGAAGCCCAAAATTGCTATGAAATAATTATTGATGACCCTGTAAAAGCTTCCCTTAGAGCTAAAGAGCTATGTGAGAAGGTTTACAATCATCGACTAGAAACAGGAGAGGCTTTCCACTTTAACTGGTCTATGACTTATCCAGAAGCCCTACAAGAGGTTTTTG
>Ga0102954_1000620_pt1 | contig 10759 bp, 15 predicted proteins | sample SalPonA_C_H2O_MG_FD_78511 | JGI IMG/M metagenome (GOLD analysis project Ga0102954, IMG submission 78511) | Water microbial communities from South San Francisco under conditions of wetland restoration - Salt Pond MetaG R2A_C_H2O_MG | ecosystem: Environmental > Aquatic > Non-marine Saline and... | reverse complement strand
CTTCCACTTGCTCTTACACCTGAACTATCACTTGAGATACCTTCTAATTTTGCATTTATTAAAGCTTCAGCAATAATACTTCTACATGAGTTTCCTGTACATAGAATTAATACTTTTTTAGTCATTTTCTTTTCCTTTTTATCTAATTATTTGCATGCCACTCTTGTGGAAAACCATCTTTTTTGTGATCATTTCTAACTAATTCAACTAGTTTTAAAACTTGTTCTTTTATTTGTTCTTTAGATTTTTTTACTAAATCATATCTTACTTGATAATCTTCACTATTTGTAGCTGGACTTGAAATATTCCAATGTAAAACTGCATCTAGTCCTGGGAAAATAGGACAAGTCTCTTTTTTTGCTTCATCACAAACTGTAATAACATAATGGTAATGTTTACCCTCTTTAAAATAATCTATAATCTTGTTAGTTTCATAAGAAGAGATGTCCATATCCTCTTCATTTTTCATAATTTCAACAGCCATTGGATTTAATTTTCCTGGTTCAATTCCAGCACTTTCAACAATAAAGTCTTCTCCTCCAAACTTACTTAATAAAGCTTGGGCTATTTGACTTCTTGTAGTATTATGACTGCATACAAATAATACGTTTGTTTTCATTTAAAATTTATCCTTTTTCTAATTTATATCAATGTTAATAAAACTATAAATAAAATTGGTGGTGTAACCATTAATCCAAATTTACTATATTGCCAAAAACTTATTTTCACACCTTTTTGAGCTAACACATGTAACCATAATAGCGTAGCAAGGCTACCAAATGGTGTCATTTTAGGTCCAAGATTACATCCAATAATATTTGCATAAGCTAAAGCTTGATTTTGAATACCTGTAACATCTTTTATTGCAATATCCATTATCATAACAGTTGGCATGTTATTCATAATAGCACTTAAAATTGCACTAATAAATCCAGTTCCAATAATTGCAATTGCATCTCCTTGAGATGATAAATCTTTTAAAACAACAGTTAAGTAATCTGTTAATCCAGCATTTTTCAAACCATAAACAACAATATATAATCCAATACTAAACCAAACAACTTGCCAAGGTGCAGTTTTAATAGTTAACCAAGCTTTTGCATTTTTTGTATAACTTGCAATAATTAAGAAAATAATTCCCCCACCTAAAGCAAATACAGAAACTGGTAAATCATAATTATCTCCAACAAAATATCCAACTAAAAGTAAAGCTAAAAAGAACCAAGAAAATTTAAATAAAGCTTTACTTTTTAAAACCTCATCTGGATTTTTTAGTAAATTAACATCAACTTTACTTGGAATATCTTTTCTTAAAAACAACCATAAAACAACAATTGAGACAAATACACTTACAATATATGGAACAATCATATTAGATAAATACTCCATAAATCCTATATCAAAATAATTTGCAGTAACTATATTAGTAAGATTTGAAAAAACAAAAGGTAATGATGCACTATCACTTATAAATCCACCTGCAAGTAAAAATGCCAATATTGTTTTCATATTTAATTGTAAAATTCTCATTTTTGCAAGTAAAATTGGTGTTAAAATTAGTGCTGCTCCATCATTTGCAAAAAGTGCTGAAACAAAACTTCCTAAAAGTAATGCATATACAAACATCAAATGACCATTTCCATTTGAAAGCTTTGCCATTTTAATTGCACACCACTCAAAAAATCCAATTTCATCTAAAACCATAGATAAAATAATTATTCCAATAAACGCTAATGTTGCATCCCATACTATGTCTGTAACTATCAATACATCATCAAAACTAACTGTTCCAATCATAAGTGATACTATTGCACCTATAATTGCAGTTGTTCCTATTTGTAAACCTTTAGGTTGCCATATTATAAAAATAAGCGTTACTAAAAACACTAAACTAGCTATAACCACTATTCTACTCCCATTCTAATTGATAATAATATCTAGATACATTTGCACCATTAGTTTGGTCAAAATGTTTTAAATGATTAAATTTTTGAGTGTTAATATGATTCTTTACATTAAATACTTCAATACCATCTTCATAGGCTTTTCTTACATCATCTCTTAATATTTTTAGATATTCTAAAGATGTTTTATATGAATTCTTATCAAACTCTACTCCATGTCCACCTAAGAAATATTTAGCATTCATTGAAGCAAGATTTTCAATAGCTTCAATCCAACCATCAATATTTGAAGTACTTTTATAACTAAGTAGTCTTCCGTTAAAGACAATATTTCCAACAAATAAAAAACTATCATCTTTTGAATAAATTGCTATGTCACTTTTCTCTTCACTTACTATACTAGGCTTGATAACTTCTAAAGTTTTTTTACTACCTTTAATTTTATATCCACCATCAACTAAAGTATCTGCTTTAACTAGTTTTGTATTATTATAAACTTCTTTTGAAAGAATCTTTGGCATTCTTTCAAACTTAGTTGGATTTTCATTCATATCATCATTTATAGTTTTGTGACCAACAATCTTTGCCCCTATTTCTTTAAAATATGAAGCCCCTAAAACTCTATCATCATGATAATTTGATAAAACTACATGAGATATTCCTAATTTAGGATATTGTTTTTTTATTAGCAAATGAAACTCTTTAGCAAAATTATATGTAGGTCCTGAATCTAAAACCACTATACTATCACCAATATTCACATAACACATATTTGAGACAAATCCATTATTAGATTTCATAGGTGGATTAATATCACCTATTACACAATGAACATCATCTGTAATTTTTACTGGTTTTAAATCATAAAAGTTAGCCAATAAAAATGAAGACAATGAGAAGAAAATTATTAACAATTTATTTGTCATTTACACATCCTTGATTAAGTTTTGGCACATTCATATCAAGATAATTTATCTCTTTTAGAATAGATAATCTAAATTCATCCAATGGTTTCCTAATACTATAATAAGCCCAACGACCTCTTCTATCAACTTTCAAAAAACCTGCTTCTTTTAAAATTTTCAAATGTCTTGAAATCCTTGATTGAATCATATCAAATGAAGTTTCTATATCACATACACAAACTTCATCATTTTTATCTATAAAGTTTAAAATTCTTAATCTTGTTTCATCATTTAATGAACCAATTGTTTTTAAAAATATTTCCATATTTTCTCCTGATTTGAAACTATACAATATTTTAAATTAATATATCAAGATATCTTGATATATAATAGAAAAAAAAGACAAGTTAAACTTGCCTTCTTTTTTAATCAGATCCTTCTCTTCTTCCAAAGATATATCTTTGAGAAGTTTTTACAGCAAAATATCTCACCATAAATAAAAATACAATTACACCAGATAATATGAAGATATTATAGTTTACAGCACTAGAAAATATTTGTTCTATACTACTTAATTCTTCTTGATTAACTTTAACCACATTTACAATAAGCTCTCTAAGGGCTAAAATAATAAATGCATCGACAAGTAATGACATTACAACTCTTTGCTCTCTAATATAATTTACAACTGCCCTAACTATTTCTAAAAAGATAATAAAATAAAGCATATAAATAATAAAATCCATTAGCATATCTAAAACTAATGCCACTGCAAACAGTATAAATGCAACACTTAATTCAATATAAAGCTTTTGTGAAAAAAATCTAGCTAATTGTCTTTTCATTATTATCCTATCTTTACTTTAATATTTAACCAAGAACTTGGAATCTGTGAAATTGGTTTATCAATCATAAATACAATTGAAGCAATCATAGCTCTAGCACTACTATCTCCTCCAACTTTTGCATTTTCGACTAACATATCTTTTAAATTGTCATATTTTGCTAAAAGATGGATTACACCTGCAAAACCACCAGCAATATCACAAGCTGGTCCAAAGTCTCTAATTACATCAAATGTAACTCTATTTTTAGACTCAATACCTTGATTTACAAAACCTTGAATTTGTGAGTCAAAGTCATCTTTATTTTTTTCTAAAGACTCAATTACGCTTAAACCTTTAAATCTATCAACAATAACTTTTGCAAAAAATTTACCTGCATTTTTTGCAAGTTGTGAATTATGAGTTAAAGAAATAAAATCATCAACATTTTGAACAAATTCTTGTTCTGTTTTACTTACTAAAAGTAAAGGAGCAATTCTTCCAACAATTGATAAATCAGATGATTGTGAACCACTTGGTTCTACATTATTTTTAATATTTTCTAATGTGTTTCTTGACGCTCCATCAATGTATCCATTATATGAAGCCATTTTTAATGCCCAGAATTCTAAAAATTCTTTTGCATCAAATTTATCATTTTCTGAAATATATTCATATAACCACTGAGTTTGATCACCATAATGAGTAAAATCTCCTGCACTTTTACCCTTGTGCCACATAGCCATAGGGGCATTTAGATTATTATAATCAACAGGAGCATTTTTTAATTGAGTTTCATCATATACCCAATGTGTACCTAAACAATATGAATCAGTAACAAGAGAACTTAATATAAGTTCATTTACTTTTTTTGAGTTAAACATTTTTTAATCCTTGAAATTATTATATAAAATTATAAATATTTATAAGTTTTCATAATTATTACTAAAATAGATTAAAAAATAGATTTAGAATAACTCTAAATCTTCTTCTTCAAGTTGAATTAAGCCAAGTTTACATTTAATTTGAATGATACTACTATCTAATGAATCAGCTAAGTAGTTTATATTTTCAGTAGTTTTATCTATAAATACTACTTCAAAGAAGTTCATAATATCATCATATAAGTACTCTAATAAATGTAATATTTCATCACTTGAAAATTTATGTTTATTTAAATCTAAATCTTCAAAAGTTATAGCACCATTTTTAAATACATCTGACATTCTACCCATATGAGGAATCAATTTTAAAGAATCACTATATTTTGATAAAATGAATGATAACTCATCTTTAGAAAACTTTGTAAGACCCTTTAGTGAAATATTATTGATAGTTTCTTCAAATTCAGTATTTAAATCAACAACATCTTCACTAATATATTTCCAATAATCATAATCAACTTTTGTTTCTTTACCGAAGTTTTCAATATATTTTTCTAATGAATTATTTTCTTCTTCTCTTAAAATAGTGTTTAAAGTAACTTTTGACTTAGCTAAAACAGGTTCTTCTATTTTTCTAGCCATTTCACTAATCAAACCTTTATATTTTTCCATTTCTTTTTTTAATTGGATATTTTCACAATGAACCAATAGTTTTTGAAAAAACTCTTCAGTTTTGAAAGGTTTTAGGAATAATCCTTGAATACCAATATCAATTAAATCAATCACATATTTGTCTATATATCCACTATTTACAAAAATTGTTTGTTCTTTTGATAATATTCTTATCTCTTTTGTTAATTCAACTCCACCCATTCTTGGCATTTCTAAATCAGTTAAAACTATATCACAAGTTTTTTTCTTATAAATTTCTAATGCTTCAATACCATTATGTGCAAGATAAACCTTCTTAAAAAACATCCCTAACATTTGTTGAATTTCTTCTGCAACAAATAAATCGTCTTCTGCTACTAAAACAGTTAAGTTTCTAGCATAATGTTTTAAATCTTTTGTTATAGATTTTAGCATGCTACTTTTTCCCCTTTTTTAATAGGTTGTAAAATTTCATCTAAACTAAATGGTTTACTTAAAAGTGAATCTACACCAATATTTTTAGTATATCTTTCAAGCTCTTTTGAAGGTGATTCTGTAATAGCTAAAACTTTTATATGTTTATACTTTTGTTTGATTCTATTTACTAATTGAAGTGTTTTTAAATCTTTCTTACTATTTACATTGCAGATTAAAAAATCATAATTTCTGAAGTCAGTTTTTTCATAAACTAAGTTTTTAAAGTTTGATAAAACTATTTCTTTTGAGAAGAAATGTTTTAAGACTCTTTTCATAGTATTACCAAGGACCTCATGGTCCTCGATAATTAGTACATTTTTAGCAAATTTATTCATGTTTAACACCTGTGATATATTTAATATACACAATTATAACATAAATAACTTGGTTTTAGTCACATTTTAGTTATTAATTTACATAAATAATTATTTAATATATTTAATTTTATAATTCAGACTCTATTAATTCTATTAAATTATCTAGACCAAATGTTTGCAATGGCTTACCATTTACTATATAACCAGGAGTTTTAGTCACATCTAAGGTTTTAGCATCTTCTAAATCTTGTTTAATAATGTAATTTTTTGATTCATCTTTCATAAATTCAGATAATTTGTTCATATCTAAACCTTTAATTTGACCTAACATTTGCCACAATATTTTAGGTTTTACAACATGATGTTGAACCCAATAATTTTGTGTTGCAAACATAAAATCTAAAACTTCCATAAACATACCTTGTTCTTTTGCTCCTAAAAGCATCTTAACAGCATGAATTGAGTTTTCATGAAATGGTGCATATCTTAAAACAAGTTTTACATCCCCATCATATTTTTCTAATATAGCCTTTACATATGGATGGAATAAAGCACATGTTTCACAAGCTGGGTCAAAAAATTCAACTAATTGTACCTTTGCATCTTTATTGCCAACTACAACTGAATAAGGTCTTTCAAACAACAAGGCTTTTTCTTTTGCAAGTGCAATAGATTTTTGTGTTTGAAGATTTTTATAGTACATTCCACCACCAATAAATAATCCCAATAAAACTAGAATTGAGACTATTACTAAACTCTTATTTTGCATTTTATTATCTCCGTTAATTCTTTTTTCTTCCAAGTATCATTAATATAAATATACTAATATAAGCTAAGAACGATAAAAATGGAATTGTTATAAATCCAAACCAGCTGATATATTTTGTAGAACAAGGGATACCATTTGTACAAGGAACAGCTGCTTCAGGTATTATTCCAAACATTAATAAATTATGATATATAGAAAAAATTAACCCTACCATAACAATAGGCATAGCATATTTAAAAACTTTATCATCTGGGTATAAAATACCCATTAAAAATATTAGTACTAAAGGATACATAAAAATTCTTTGGTACCAACACATATTACATGGAACAAAATCCATCACCTCACTAAAAAATAGACTTCCTAAAGTTGCAACACTTGCAATTAAGAAGCTTAAAAATAAGAATTTACTGTCAATCATTTATTTATACCAATTTTTATAATTTGTAAAAGCAGGAAATTGCTTTTTATATTCTTCTACATCAAAATTGTATGAGTAATTATCCATATATTTTGTAAGAATTTCATAATTCTTTTTCAACTCTTGAAACTTTTCAACACTACCTGTTGGTGTATCAGGATGATATTTCTTTGATAGTTTCAAATACTTTTGTTTTATTTCTTTTCTAGAAAGCCTTGTTAATATTCCAAACATATCAATGGCTTTTTCAAACTCTTCGTAATCCAAAATTGTCCTTTTTATCTTATGAATTAAATTTTACATTAAAATGTTTAACAGTAAGTTTTATATAATACATTAAAGGATTAATTATGATACATACTTTATATCACGTACATGACCCAATGTGTTCTTGGTGTTACGCGTTTAGACCAACATTAAATGAACTAAAAAAACATTTAGCTTCGAATATAAAAATTATAAACGTTGTTGGAGGTTTAGCAAAACATAGTGATGAAGTAATGCCCACAGAAATGCAAGAAAAAATTGAATCAATATGGTATGAAATAGAAAAAAGTGTTGGAACAAAATTTAATCACGATTTTTGGAAAAATTGCAAACCTAGAAGATCTACATATATAGCATGTCAAGCAACTATTTTAGCAAGATATCAAAACAAAGAAGAAGAGATGATAGAAGGTATTCAAAATGCTTATTATCTTGAAGCTAAAAATCCAAGTGATGCATCAACTTTAATTCAAATTGCCAAAAACATTGGTTTAGATGAGAAAAAATTTGAAGAAGATTTAAAATCTGAAAAGATTGAAGAAGACTTACAAAATGAATTAAACTTAAGAAGAAGTTTACATTGTAGATCATTTCCTTCATTAATATTAAAATATAAAAAAGAGATTTATCCTATTAATATTACTTACAATAATTATAAGCCTATGTTGAAACAAATTGAAGACCTAACTGCAAATGTTTACTTTTAATTAATTTAATTTCAGTAATATTTCGTATCAGAAGGATTTAATTAATGGCAAATAATACAGTGATATATATGTTTAATAGAATATTAAAAATTGCTTTTTTAGCTTTTATACTCTATTTAATATTTACAAACTTTGGTACATTTTTACTTATAATTGCAGGATTTATATTAGTTGTGGTTGGATTAGCATACTATTTAAAAAGTAAACTAAAAACCAAAGGTTATCAATTTCAGTTTAACTCAAAAGATTTTGAACAACAATTTAGAAATGGTAACGCAAACTTTAATTTCAATGATTTTAATAACTTCAATAATTCTAATTTTAATGGTGGATTTAATCAATATCAAAATTTAAATGAGCATACAAGTGCAAAAGAATTTTTTGGATTTACTCACGAACCAACAAAAGAAGAAGTGAAAAAAAGATACAAAGAGCTAGCAAGAAAATATCATCCGGATATAAATAGTGGTGATGATACTAAAATGAAACAATTAAATCATTATAAAGATGTGTTATTAAGTAAATTCGCCTAGGCAATATCATGAAAAATATATACTCTATTTTTTTTACTATCACTGTAGTAGCTTCTATAGGTTTAGTATATATTTGGTGGAATGATTATCAGTTCGATAAGAATCCTCTTAATCAAGAACTTCAAACTAAAATAGATAAAAAAGTAAAAGAGCTTAGAATAAAAGCATATCAAAAGTTTGGTGTTGTTAGAAAAATTCCTGTAATAGTTACAGATGAATTAAGTTCTAGACATTATGGTATGGCTGTTTATACTAAAAATGATGAAATCATCATCTACTTAAATAAAAAAAGATTTAAAGAAAATGAACAATATATGATTGATGATGTAATTCCACATGAATATGCACACGCAATAACTTTTGCAATTGGTCATTTCTCAAATAAAAATAGAGGTCATGATGAAGTTTGGCAAGATATTTGTAGAAAACTAGATGGTAAAAGATGTGGAAGATTTGTAAATCATGATGATATTCTAATAGAAAAAACAAATTTGTTTTAAATTTAATACAGATTTAAACAAACTACTACTATAATCCACTTTCTTTAAAAGTTCGGGGCGTAGCGCAGTCTGGTTAGCGCACCTGGTTTGGGACCAGGGGGCCGGAGGTTCGAATCCTCTCGCCCCGACCACTTCAAAACAAAATCAACAATCAATTCTATTTTTAAGACTCTTAACTTACGATATTTAACTATTAATAAACTATAATATATTTTATAATACATACAGATCGAAAAGGAATATTTATGAAAAAATTATTAGGACTAATTATTATGATTATAACAGCAACAAATTTAAATGCGCAGTCTATATACGATTTTAAAGTTAAGGATATTGATGGAAAAGAAGTTTCAATGTCTAAATATGAAGGAAAAGTTTTACTTATTGTAAATGTAGCTAGTAAATGTGGATTTACAGGTCAATATAAAGGTTTAGAAAAACTTTATGATGATTTTAAAGACAAGGATTTTATGGTTTTAGGTTTTCCATGTAACCAATTTTCAAACCAAGAACCAGGTACAAATAAAGAGATTAAAGAGTTTTGTGATTTAACATTTAAAGTTGAATTTGATATGTTCTCAAAAATTGATGTAAATGGTGACACAGCACATCCATTGTATAAATACTTAAAAAAAGAGGCTCCAGGTGCTTTTGGATCTGAAAGTATTAAATGGAATTTCACAAAATTTCTAATCAATAAAGAAGGAAAAGTTGTAACTAGATACTCAACTATGACAAGACCTGAAAGCATTAGAAAAGATATTGAAAACTTACTATAATACACCCTCAAAATTAACTTACAGCAAATGATATTTTTGATATCATTTGCACCATGAATTTAGAAGAAAAATTAAAACTACTTCCCACTAGTCCCGGTGTTTATCAATACTTTGATAAAAACGGAAACTTACTTTATATTGGTAAAGCCAAAGTATTAAAAAATAGAGTTAAATCTTATTTTAATTTTACACCAAAACTAAGACCTTCAGATAGATTAAGTGCTCGTATATTTAAAATGATAAGTGAAGTACAATCCTTAGAATGGATTGTAGTTCCTAGTGAAAATGATGCTTTAATTTTAGAAAATTCATTAATTAAACAATTAAAACCAAAATATAATATCTTATTAAGAGATGATAAAACCTTCCCTTATATTTATATTGATTATAGTGAAGACTTTCCAAGACTTGAAATTACAAGAAAAATATTCAACAATAAAAAAATAAAATATTTCGGCCCTTATTCTAGTGGTGCTAGAGATATGCTTGATTCAATTTATGAAATTATTCCTTTAGTTCAAAAAAAAGCATGTATAAAAGGAAAAGAAGCTTGTTTATTTCATCAAATAAAAAGATGTAAAGCACCATGTGTTGGAAAAATTACAAAAGAAGATTATGCATTAATTGTTGAAGATGCTTTAGAATATATTTACAATAAAAATAAACTTATTACAAAACTAAAAGAAAAAATGCTTGAATACTCTGAAGACTTTAGATTTGAAGATGCCATGAAACTTAGAGATAGAATTACAACTATTGAAAAATCTCAATTAAAAACTGGACTTGATTTTGCTAGTAATGATGATTTTGATTTATTTTGT
>Ga0102954_1000617_pt1 | contig 10844 bp, 9 predicted proteins | sample SalPonA_C_H2O_MG_FD_78511 | JGI IMG/M metagenome (GOLD analysis project Ga0102954, IMG submission 78511) | Water microbial communities from South San Francisco under conditions of wetland restoration - Salt Pond MetaG R2A_C_H2O_MG | ecosystem: Environmental > Aquatic > Non-marine Saline and... | reverse complement strand
TGCTCCTGCATTAGCTTCGCCTGCAGATTAGCGATCTCCATACTCCGTGCAAATACTGAGGTAGAGGTACCCGCGAGAGGTGGCGGAGCGCTTTTCGCCTCAAGTAACTCTTGCATACTGGCTTTGAAATCAGAGTCAGTCTCAGTCGTCACCAACTCCTGTAGGCCATTTGGCTGATTCGCCTCATTGAGAACATCTTCAGCCTGCTGTTGAGTCATGCTCTCCAGTGGCTGTAATTTTGCGGGTTGGCTGATCACCTGGGCCGCCATAGCGGACTGCAATTGCGTCTGTTCGCTGGCAAAAATCGCTCGTTCGCGGGTGGATGGCTGATGTTTGTCGAGTGCTTCCCCAGATCCTTGTTGGTTTGTCTGGGCTAAAAAATCTGCCTCTTCGGGTGCTTTTTGATCATCGAAGCGCGCCAGCGTCACTTCCAGGGTCTGCGCCGGCTCTTGTGGTTCAGGTAATTTGAAGTTGAGGGCTAATATCAGTAGGGCGTGCAGTACAAGAGCGAGGATCAGCATAAATCTGAACCGCTCACTGCTCTCAATGAACCATAACTGATTCAGCTCTGCTTCTCCCTGAGCCATCACGCCTGCAGTTTCGCCTCAATTACATCCATCAATTGCATACTGATATCCAGACCGAACTGGCTATCGAGCTCACGAATACACGTCGGGCTGGTGACATTGATCTCGGTTAGATAGTCCCCTATGACGTCCAGTCCCACAAAGAGTAATCCTTGCTCTACCAGTTTAGGCCCCACCTGCGCGGCTATCCACCGATCACGCTCTGTCAGAGGACGGCCCTCACCTCGGCCACCTGCCGCCAAGTTACCTCGTGTCTCCCCCTGACTCGGAATACGCGCAAGAGCATAGGGAACCGGTTCTCCGTTGATCATCAGGATACGCTTATCGCCATCCACTATTTCCGGAATATACCGCTGTGCCATTATGGTCTGCTGGCCGAAACGTGTCAGAGTTTCGAGAATAACACCCAGATTGAGGCCAGACTGATCCACACGGTATATAGAGCTTCCGCCCATGCCATCAAGGGGCTTGAAAATGACATCTTTATGTTCAGCATGAAAAGCCCGCAAGCGCTCTATTGAACGACTAACCAGTACAGGTGGGCAGCACTCTGGGTAGTGAGTAGCAAACAACTTCTCGTTGTAGTCTCGCAGCCCCTGAGTGCGATTCACAATCAGCGTTCCGGCAGCCTCGGCAACGGCGAGTAGCTGAGTGGTGTAGAGAAACTCATTGTCGAACGGTGGATCTTTGCGCATGAGCACTACATCGAGCTCTGTCAGTGGGCGATCTTTATACTCGCCGCGCTCAAACCAGTTCTCTGGATTCATAGCGACACTTATCGGGGCCATACGAGCGCTAACAACACCATCTCGACTGTAGAGATCAGACTGCTCAAAGTAAAAGAGCTCCCAGCCTTTGCGCTGGGCTGCCCAGAGCATTGCCAGGGAGCTATCTTTTTTGAAGTTGATGGTATCTATAGGGTCCATCAAGATGCCGAGTTTGATGCTCATTCGAGTTCCTTGTTCAGGGGGCTACTAGCTGAAATCACCCCAAAGATAATGTAATACCGCGGCCGCGGCTACCGGCGCCGTCTCGGTGCGTAACACTCGAGGCCCAAGCAGCCAGGGATGAAATCCGTGCTCAATCGCAAGTGTGACCTCGGCCTCTTCCAGACCACCCTCAGGGCCGATCAGCAGCGCCACAGAATTTGGGCGCGATAGTTCACCTAATACGAGTGGTTCTGTGTGCGGGCTAAGCACCAGTTTGAGCTCGGCGTGACAACTTCTAAGCCAATCGCTCAGGAGGATAGGTTCAGCAATGGAGGGAAGCGTCGCGCGGTAACTCTGTTCGCATGCGCTGATAGAGACCTGCTGCCAGTGCTTAGTCCGCTTTGCCTGACGCTCAGCGTTGAGTCGCACCTCTGATCGCTCGGTAAATAAGGGTGTAATCTGGCTCACCCCCAGTTCTGTCGCCTTCTGTATGGCGAAGTCCATTCGCTCACCTCTGGAGAGCCCCTGACCGATCTCGATTCGCAGGGGCGACTCGTTGGTTCGCTCCTGTGCAGATTCGATCATTGCCGCTGAATGCCGCTTCTCTACTTCAGTCAGGCGCGCCATGTAGTCATTGCCATCACCGTTGAACAGTACCAACGGCTGGTCCGTTTTCATGCGCAGTACTTTGATCAGGTGATTATGCACCTCATCTGGAAGCGCAAACTGGGCGCCAACATTCAGCTTCGCCTCAACATAGGCGCGAGGTATACGCATCGCTCTATCCGTAGTGGTTTAACGTTGCAAGTATGACATAGCTGTGGGCTCGAACGAATCTCTTTACTGTACTCAAGTTGTGAGTCAGTGAGCTGTTCTGTGTTGGATTTGGTGACAGGTGGTTCCGCTGGTAACCTACCCGAGTTTTGCCAACGAGGGTGCTGGCACTGAACCGAGGGGGGTAAGGCACCACCGAATAGTTCACGAACGGTGATGCTTACCTTTGAGGATGTTTACAGACCTGCAGCCGCTCTTAACGCCTCCGCTTTATCGGTCTTCTCCCACGGAAACGCTGTGAAGGTGTCATTACCCACAGTCATCTCAAACGGGTTACGCCCAAAGTGTCCGTAGGCTGCTGTCTGACGGTACATAGGGTGCAATAGATCAAGCATATTCGTGATCGCGTATGGGCGCAGGTCAAAGTGCTCGCGAACCAGTTCAATGATTTTATCGTCTGATACCTTGCCGGTACCGAAGGTGTTGAGCGAAACAGAGGTCGGCTCTGCTACGCCAATAGCGTAAGAGACCTGAATCTCAATTCGATCAGCGAGACCTGCAGCGACGATGTTTTTCGCCACATAGCGACCAGCGTACGCGGCCGAGCGGTCTACCTTGGAAGGATCTTTGCCGGAGAATGCGCCGCCGCCGTGACGCGCCATGCCGCCGTAGGTGTCTACAATAATTTTGCGGCCCGTCAAACCGCAGTCGCCAACAGGCCCACCGATGACGAACTTACCGGTCGGGTTGATGTGGTACTGAGTGTCTTTGTGAAGCAACTCTTCTGGTAGCACGTTCTTGATGATCAGATCCTGAACTGCGTGACGCAGATCAGACTGAGAGACATCAGGGTTGTGCTGTGTTGAGAGTACGACGGCGTCAATCGCTACGGGTCTACCGTTTTCGTACCTACAGGTCACCTGGGATTTCGCATCAGGACGCAACCAGGGGAGTAGGCCTGACTTGCGTGCTTCTGCCTGACGTTCAACCAGACGGTGAGCAAAGGTAATTGGAGCGGGCATGAGCACTTCCGTCTCATTGGAGGCGTAACCGAACATCAGCCCTTGGTCGCCAGCGCCCTGATCTTCTGGTTTGGAACGGTCCACGCCTTGTGCGATATCGACGGACTGCTTGCCGATGATGTTGATCACGCCGCAGGTGCTACCGTCGTAACCTACTTCAGATGAGGTGTAGCCAATGTCATTGATAACGCCACGCACGAGATCTTCGAGGTCGATCCAGGAGCTGGTTGAGATCTCTCCCGAAACGATAGCGACACCGGTCTTCACCATCGTCTCACAAGCGACTCGTGCATATTTATCTTCCGCGATGATTGCGTCGAGTACGGCATCGGAGATTTGATCAGCTATCTTATCCGGGTGACCTTCCGATACAGATTCGGAGGTAAAAAGGCTGTATTCGCTCATTGTGTGAGGGTCCTTTTACTCTGCCAGCTTCAGATAGGCAGATTGATTGGATGAATTCTTAGCCCTGTATTTTAGCGGTCAGGGCAGTTGATGCTAGGAATAAAGTGCGAAACCGGGTGAAAAGTATTAGACGTTCACATGAGAAGCACTAATTTTCATATAACTTTGTTTGAACCTAAATCTTATCTGGGCGAAAATTATGTCCCCAAAAAATTTGTACGTCGACAGGAGTAAGTCAGATGTCCTCACGTCGTGAGCTCGCTAACGCTATTCGTGCATTGAGCATGGATGCGGTTCAAAAGGCTAAATCAGGTCACCCGGGTGCGCCCATGGGTATGGCAGACATTGCCGAAGTACTGTGGAACGATTTCCTCAAGCACAATCCGAGCAACCCGCACTGGTTCGACCGCGACCGTTTTGTTCTGTCAAATGGTCACGGCTCAATGCTGATCTACTCTCTCCTTCACCTTTCTGGCTATGACGTGAGTGCTGAAGACCTGGCAAGCTTTCGCCAGCTGCACTCGAAGACTGCGGGTCATCCTGAGTACGGATACTGCCCAGGTGTCGAAACGACTACAGGACCTCTGGGTCAGGGTATAACCAATGCAGTGGGCTTTGCGTTGGCAGAAAAGACGCTTGCGGGCCAATTCAACCGTGAGGGTCACGAGATTATCGATCACTACACCTACGCTTTTATGGGCGACGGCTGTTTGATGGAAGGTATCTCTCACGAAGCCTGTTCGCTGGCGGGTACGCTCGGTCTTGGCAAGCTGATCGCTTTCTGGGACGACAACGGCATCTCAATTGACGGCGAAGTCGAGGGCTGGTTCAGTGACGACACACCGGCAAGGTTTGAAGCTTACGGCTGGCAAGTTATTCGCGGTGTCGATGGTCACAACCCTGATCAGATTCGTGACGCGATTGAGGCGGCTCGGGCAAATGAAGATCAACCAACGCTGATCTGCTGCAAAACCATTATCGGTTTTGGCTCTCCGAATAAGCAGGGTAAAGAGGAGTGTCATGGTGCGCCTCTTGGTGATGACGAGATCGCCCTGGTACGTAAAGAGCTCAACTGGCCTCATGCGCCTTTTGAGATCCCTACTGATATCGCAGAGGGATGGGATGCTCGTGAAAAAGGCAGTCAGGCTGAGAACGACTGGAACGAAGCGCTTGCCGCTTACACTGAAGCCTATCCGGAGCTTGCAGCTGAACTGCTGCGCCGTTTAGCGGGCGATCTACCAGCCGATTTCGCTGAACAGGCCGACAAGTGGATTGCTGAGGTTAACGCAGCTGGCGATACCATCGCCTCTCGCAAAGCTTCACAGAATGCCATCAACTCTTTAGGTCCGATCCTACCTGAACTGCTCGGTGGCTCGGCTGACCTTGCAGGTTCAAACCTGACGATGTGGAAGGGTTCAGACCCGGTCCGTGCGAACAACCCGGCAGGTAACTACATCAACTATGGTGTGCGTGAGTTCGCTATGCACGCGATTATGAACGGTATTGCACTGCACGGCGGTTTCATTCCATACGGTGGCACGTTCCTGATCTTTATGGAGTATGCTCGCAACGCGGTTCGCATGGCTGCGCTAATGAAGCAACGTGCGATCTACGTCTACACCCATGACTCAATCGGTCTGGGCGAGGATGGCCCAACTCACCAGCCGGTTGAACAGATGGCGAGCCTTCGTTACACCCCGAATATGGAAACCTGGCGCCCATGTGACGCGGTTGAGTCGGCGGTCTCTTGGCGTCAGGCAGTTGAGCGCACAGATGGCCCAACTGCGCTGATATTCTCTCGTCAAAACCTGGCCCATCAGAGCCGCGATGATGCACAGATCGCTGCGATAGCAAAGGGTGGCTACGTATTGAAAGAGAGCGCCGGCACTCCGGATCTCATACTGATCGCAACAGGCTCCGAAGTGGAGTTGGCCATGCAGAGTGCTCTGGCCCTTGAATCAGAGGGCAAGGCCGTGCGTGTTGTTTCGATGCCGTCGACTGAGCGTTTTGATGCGCAGACTGCTGAGTATCGAGAGTCAGTGCTGCCCGCAGCGGTGACCGCACGTGTCGCTATTGAAGCGGGTCAGGCTGACTTCTGGTACAAGTACGTTGGCCTCAATGGTGCAATTGTTGGTATGAAGAGCTTCGGTGAATCTGCTCCTGCAGGTGAGTTGTTCGAGCACTTCGGCTTCACAGTAGACAACATCAAAGCGAAAGCGCTGGCACTGGTTTAATCGCGCTGGTGCTGATATAACAAGTGCCCCGAATTTTATCGGGGCATTTTTGTTTGTACTGGGCCGAATTAAGGTGGCGCATGAGCTACAGAGTCGCGATTAATGGTTATGGGCGAATTGGCCAGGCAGTTCTGCGCGCCATTTACGAGCGCGGATTGGAGAGGAAGTTGGTTCCCGTGGCCATCAACGAGCTCGCGGACATCGAAACCGTCTCATATTTAACGCGCTATGATACGACTCACGGTCGTTTCCCTCGCCCTGTAAGGGTGGAACAAAACCATCTGATTGTGGCCGATCAGCCCGTCCGGGTTTTATGTGAGGCGCAGGCAGAGCAGCTACCCTGGCGCGACCTCGACGTGGATCTGCTATTCGAGTGCTCTGGCTCCTTCTCCGATCGGGAGACGGCTGAGAGGCACTTGACTGCCGGCGCACAGCGGCTGCTATTTTCTCAGCCTGCCCGCGCTGATGTAGATGCGACGATCATAGCCGGTTTAAATGATACTGATCTTCAACCTTCTCACCGGATTGTGTCGGCAGCTTCATGTACCACCAACGCTATTATTCCTGTATTGGCTTTGCTTAACGAAGCGTTTGGAATTGAGCAGGGATTGACCACCACAGTGCACTCTGCGATGAACGATCAGCCGGTTATTGACGCCTATCACCATACTGACTTGAGACTCACACGCAGTGCGCTGCAGTCCATCATTCCTGTTGATACGAGTCTTGATAAGGGTATCGACAGGCTTCTGCCTCAGCTCTCAGGGCGTTTTAAGTGCCTGCATCTGCGAGTGCCCACCATCAATGTGTCGCTGATGGACATGTCAATTACGCTAAGTCGCGAAACGACAGAGGCTGAGGTTAATGCGCTTTTATGTGAGGCGTCTCAGGGCCGTTTAAAAGGTTACCTGGGTTACACCGAGGAGCCCCACGCCTCGGTTGATTTCAATCGCGATAGCCACTCTTCTGTAATTGATGCGACTCAAACCCGCGTTTCCGGTGGGCAACTGCTGAAACTGATCTGCTGGTTTGATAATGAGTGGGGCTTTGCCAACCGCATGCTGGATACCGCTGAGCGCTGGCTCGACTTACAACCGAATTCGAAATAACTATTTTTTAGCTGGAGAACTATTAATGAATGTACGTCTGATGAAAGATCAGGAGCTTAGCGGCAAGCGTGTATTGATTCGCGAAGATCTGAACGTGCCAGTGAAAGGTGGCAAAGTGACATCGGATGCTCGTATCCAGGCATCTCTCCCCACTATTCAGCTGGCGCTAGATAAGGGAGCTGCTGTTATGCTGATGTCTCACCTGGGCCGACCAACTGAGGGTGAATATGACGAGCAGTACTCACTGGCGCCCGTGGCCGCGCATCTGGGGAGTTTACTTGGTAAAGACGTTCGTTTGATCAGTGATTGGGTTGATGGTGGTTTCGAAGTCGCTGCGGGCGAGGTGGTTCTGCTCGAAAACGTGCGCTTCAACTCAGGCGAGAAAAAAGATGATGAGACGTTGTCACGTAAGATGGCTGCCCTCTGTGATGTCTACGTGATGGATGCCTTTGGTACTGCACATCGTGCGCAGGCGTCTACCCACGGGGTTGCACGCTTTGCACCCATCGCGTGTGCCGGCCCGCTGTTGGCAAATGAGCTTGAGGCGCTTGGGAAAGCGCTGGATAACCCTGCACGTCCGCTCGTAGCTATTGTTGGTGGTTCAAAAGTCTCAACTAAGCTTGAGGTGCTCAATTCACTCTCTGTTAAGTGCGATCAGCTGATTGTTGGTGGTGGTATAGCCAACACTTTTCTGGCTGCTGCCGGCAAACCCGTCGGCAAGTCACTCTATGAGGCGGATCTGATCGATACTGCACGAGCCTTGATGGCAAAGTGTGATATTCCCATCCCGACCGATGTTGTTGTAGCAACAGCCTTCGCCGAGGATGCTGAAGCGGTGGTTAAATCAGCCGAAGAGGTGGCTGATGATGAGATGATTCTGGATATCGGTCCTGAATCTGCCGCTCAGTTGGCCGCTATATTGCATAGTGCAGGTACGATCATCTGGAATGGCCCGGTGGGTGTGTTCGAGTTTGATCAGTTTGGCGAGGGAACCAGAACGCTCTCCATGGCGATCGCTCAGAGCAAAGCATTCTCGATTGCGGGAGGTGGTGATACTTTAGCGGCAGTAGACAAGTATTCTATTGCAGATGATGTATCATACATCTCGACGGGTGGTGGTGCTTTCCTTGAGTTCGTTGAAGGTAAAGAGTTGCCGGCCGTTTCGATTCTGCGTACCCGTTACGACAACTAAACACTGAGGCTTGGTGGCGACCATCCGCCTAGCTATTTGGGAGACTTTATGGCCCTGATTTCCATGCGCCAACTGTTAGACCACGCCGCAGAGCATGGCTACGGTATACCGGCTTTCAACGTCAACAACCTTGAGCAGATGCGCGCTATCATGGAAGCCGCTGATCGCGCTGACGCTCCAGTTATTGTGCAGGCATCAGCCGGCGCACGAAAATATGCAGGTTCAAATTTTCTGCGACATATGATCTTGGCCGCAATCGAGGAGTTTCCGCATATTCCTGTCTGCATGCATCAGGACCATGGTACAAGCCCAGCCGTGTGCCAACGTTCGATCCAACTCGGCTTTTCATCGGTGATGATGGATGGGTCGCTCGGAGAGGATGGAAAGACGCCAGCGAGTTACGAATACAACGTGGATGTTACGCGTCGCACGGTGGAGATGGCGCATGCTTGTGGTGTGTCTGTCGAGGGCGAGCTCGGCTGCCTAGGATCGTTGGAGACCGGTGAAGCGGGTGAAGAGGACGGCATAGGTGCCGAGGGCAAGTTGACGCACGACCAGATGCTTACTGACCCCGAGGAGGCCGCGCAGTTTGTTAAGGCAACTCAGGTAGATGCTTTGGCGATCGCTGTTGGTACTTCCCACGGTGCTTACAAGTTCACTCGTCCGCCGACAGGCGACATTTTGGCTGTTGACCGCATTAGGGCGATCCATGATCGTATTCCCGGTACTCATCTGGTGATGCACGGTTCATCGTCGGTGCCACAGGAGTGGCTGCAGGTGATTAATGAGTTTGGGGGTGCCATACCTGAAACTTACGGTGTGCCAGTTGAGCAGATTGTTGAGGGCATACGGCATGGCGTACGTAAGGTCAATATCGATACCGACCTGCGTTTGGCATCCACTGGCACCATTCGCCAGTTTATGGCCCAGAATCCAGCTGAATTTGACCCCCGTAAGTATCTGGCCAAAACCATTAAGGCGATGTCTGATATTGCTTACGCTCGTTATGAGGCGTTCGGCACTGCCGGCAACGCGGCCAAAATTAAGCCAATCTCTCTGGAGGCAATGACCGCACGTTACGCCTCAGGTGAGCTCGACGCTCAAGTAAACTGAGCCGTTTCTGATAGCCCTCTGCCTGAAACAGGGGGCAATGCGCAAAGCTCTGGAGGCTTTTTGGCTTGGCGTTTCTTGCTTCAGGCGGGTGCTTGTGCAGGCAGATACCCGCTTTTACTTGACCTTAAATCTCTCCTATCAGGTTTCTTGACTGTGTCGTCCTGCAAGAGAGTCTGAAGGATTGCCCTGCTCACCCGACCTTCATCCTGAGCAACGCTCCGGTTAATGCAGCTCTATTTAGGACTCTTTCACACTGAGGTTGACACAACCTACCTCAAAGGATTGCTGTGATGACGCTGGTGACAACAAGCCGCCACCAAGCCTCTCGGGATACTTTCACTCTGTACCAGCAAAGTAACCAAGGGCTAGGCACTGAGTTATTTCCACTGGATAATCACGGAACATGATGCACTGGAGCCACAATGAGCGATAACCAACCCTTTTACCAGATGACACCCGATGTCGTTATAGATGCTGTCGAGTCTCAGGGCTGGCTAAGCGACTACCGCATATTAGAGCTCAACTCATATGAGAATCGTGTCTATCAGGTTGGTATTGAAGCTGGCGAGCCCATCATTGCCAAGTTCTATCGTCCGAATCGTTGGAGTGATGCTCAAATACAAGAAGAGCACGACCTATGTTTTGAGTTAGTCGAACAAGAGCTTTCAGTAGTGGCCCCATTACGAGATAAGCAAGGCCGTAGTCTGTTTATCCATGGTGATTACCGATTTGCGCTCTACCCACGACGCGGTGGGCGAGCGCCCGAACTTGATGATATGGATCACCTTTTCTCATTAGGACAAACACTAGGTCGAATGCATGCTGTGGGCGCCAGTCGCCCGTTTACAGTGCGCCCCAGGCTTGATGTACAGAGTTTTGGTTGGGATAACCGTGAGTTCATACTGCAGAATTTTCTGCCTAGAACCCTGCGTGAAGCTTATGAGCGGATATCTGAGGATATTCTGAGCCAGGTTGAAACTCGATTTTCAGACTATGCGGATCTGCGTTCTATTCGGGTTCACGGGGACTGCCATGTCGGTAACATTCTCTGGCGCGATGATTTACCCCACTTTGTCGATTTTGATGATGCTCGCATGGCTCCTGCTATCCAGGATCTCTGGATGTTGCTCACAGGTGATAGACCGCAGCGAGAGCTTCAGCTCGCTGAGGTTTTGGCGGGCTATGAGGAGTTTTACGAATTTGATCCGCGTGAGCTGCATCTGATCGAACCTCTGCGTGCACTGCGCATGATCAACTACGCGGGTTGGTTAGCGAAGCGGTACGAGGATCCGGCCTTTATCAAAGCCTTTCCTTGGTTCAATTCAGAGCGATATTGGGGCGAGCATCTGCTCGATCTGAAAGAGCAGTTTGCACAACTTGAAGAGCCCGTTCTGAGAATTCTCTAGATCATACCATCCCAGTCACGCTACATCGCCGGGGTTTCAGCAGTCAGACGCCTTCTATCCACTCAGCAACTAG
>Ga0102954_1000613_pt1 | contig 10873 bp, 1 predicted proteins | sample SalPonA_C_H2O_MG_FD_78511 | JGI IMG/M metagenome (GOLD analysis project Ga0102954, IMG submission 78511) | Water microbial communities from South San Francisco under conditions of wetland restoration - Salt Pond MetaG R2A_C_H2O_MG | ecosystem: Environmental > Aquatic > Non-marine Saline and... | reverse complement strand
CAAGATCTTACATTCGACACGTTTGGTCACGTTCAGACCGTTGGTACTGTAGATTTAGATTCTCGTTATTACACAGAATCAGAATTAGATAGTGGCGCATTAGATTCTCGTTACTACACTGAAACAGAATCTGATGCTAAGTTTGTAGATGTTACTGGCGATACGATGACTGGTAACTTGACTGTAAATGCAAATATTATTCAAGAAGAATCAACGTTTACATCTGCATCAGTAACAACAACATCTACAGCGCAAACAACTTTGTCGGCATTCCCTTATACAACTTATGCCGCAGCTGAGATTTTGATTACTGCAATTTCTGGTAATAATCGCCATATGACTAAGCTACTTGTTACCCATGATGGATCTACGGCAATTGCGACTGAGTATGGTTCAGTATATACAAATGCTGAGCTTGCAACATATGATGTAGCGATCAACGGTCCGATATTGCAATTATTAGCAACGCCCGCTAGCGCTACTTCAACAACTTTTAAGATTGTTTCTACATTGATCGACAACTAATTTATAAATATAAAGAATACAAACAAATATAAAGCCTAACTGGGGAGAGTGAACCGAATGGCGAATAATAAAAAGTTCATTGTCAAGAACGGACTTCAATCTGAAGAAAGCGTTGTAATTGGCACCACCGCGGATAATGGATCCGACAAACTCCAAGTAACCGGAAGTTCAGAATTTACTGGAACACTATCTGCATCTCAATCTGATGCTGGTACTGCTACGGTATCTTTTACTAATGATGCCGGTCCATCTGCAATAATCGCAGAATTCAAAGGTGATAGTTCTGGTTTAGATATTACCAACTTTACTGCTGGTGATTATTCAATTACTAATACGAATAACGGTATTCGTTTTTATAATAATACCGACGGTGTAGAAATTGTTTATAATGGTTCTGTTGATATTGAATTTAGCGGTGACGGCATTGATTTTAAACGCGAACCTACTTACAACGGATTCGTATTCTGGAATGCCGGTAATGATGGCGCAGGTTCTGGACTTGATGCTGACTTAATTGATGGCCTAGATTCTACTCAATTCTTACGCTCTGATGAAGACGACGTCATGAATGGCTCACTCACCATTACTGGCGATCTTACTGTTTCAGGTAACACAACATATATCAATACCGAAGAAATTCTATTATCTGATAATATTATTACTCTTAATGCAGATTTTACTTCTGGCTCCCCAACAGAAGATGCCGGCATTGAAATTGAACGTGGCTCAGAAGCTAAATCATCTATTGTTTGGGATGAAACTAACGATTACTTTAGAATTAACTCAGCTGGCACAAACTTAGGTCGCATTATTACTACCGCAGATGAAGCTCGTAACGGTGGTAATTTTGACGCAGATACTCTTGACCAATTAGATTCTACTCAGTTCCTACGTTCAGACCAAGATGATTTAACTTCTGGCAATCTTACTGTTCAAGGTAATCTAACAGTTGGTGATGGTAATGGTACTGCATTCCTTTACCTAGATGGTGCCGGTGGTAACGGTACACTAGCTTCTTCTGCTGGTGAAGTTGGCTTCCTTGGCCCATCATTTAACTATGCAATTAAAGTTAAAACTGATGGTGATATTGAAGTAAGAGATAATATCTTTGCTCAAGAGTTTATTGATTTAAATAATAACGTATATAAAGTTGTTCCATCTGCTACTTCTGTTCTAAATGATATTTCATTAGAAGGTCAGATCATTCACAACAATGATACTGACACGTATCTAAACTTTAACGCTCCTAATTCTTTTGAAATTGTAACAGGTGGTTCGCAACGAGTTTTAGTTAACAATTCTGCCGCTCAATTCTCTACTCAGATTAGATCTACTGATGGTACTTTAGCAGCACCAGGTTACTCATTCACATCTGATACAAATACTGGTTTATTTAGATCGGCAGCTGATACTCTTGAATTAGTTGGCGGGGGTGTAAGCTCATTTAAAGTAACTAATACGTATGCTGAAGCGCCTGTTGAAATTAGATCACCGATCTTTAAAGATTCAAACAATGTAAACTATTATGGTGATTTTGCCGGTACTTCTGTACTCAAAACACTAGGTGTTGATGATTATGTTCAACATAATGGTGATACAGATACTCGCATCGCATTTAGTACAGATACAATTAATTTAGAAACTGGTGGCACTTCTAAACTGACGGTTGATACAGCTGTTACAGCTTCCGTTGATGTTATTGCACCACGATTTGTAGATTCAGCAGATAATAATTTCTTTGCTGATCCTGCTGGTATATCGCAATTTAACTCCGCAAACTTCTATAGTGGTTCTGCTAATAACACTGTAAACATTGGTATTAACTCTGATGAAAGATTAAACTTTAGTGTTACCGATAGCCAAGCATATATTCGTTATATCCAAGATGAAGTAGATGGTACAAACCATTCCGTAAACTTTGAAATTGTTTCAAACGGCATTGGTCTTAAAGAGTTTAAATTCAATAATGATGTTAATGTCGGTACTAATTCAGTTAGCGGTGGATTTGGTCTATTCTCAAGTGGTGTTTATTCGCCAATTTATTACGATAGCGATAACGAAAATTACTACGCTGATTTCAGTAATACCGGCGTATCGCTAAATTATCTTGGTAGTTCTAGAGGTGGTGCTGGTTCATTAGCATCTCCATCTTACTCTTTTGCTGTCGATACTAATACTGGTATGTACCGTTATTCGTCAGATGTTCTAGGATTCTCTGCTGGCGGTAATGACGAATTTAGAATCTATACTTCTTACACATTATCTCCAGGTTCATCAAGAGCACCAATTTTCTATGATAGTAATAATACTACTTACTACGGTGATTTTGCTGGTACATCTCAAATGTCAAGAATCGACATTGATGACTACATTCGTCATAGAGGTGATGTTGATAATTACTTTGGTTTTGGTGCTAATGATACATTCCGTGTATGGACTGGTGGAGTACAAAGATTAAATGTAGATAATGATAGTGCTGATTTCTCAGTTAATGTATACGCACCTCGTTACTATGATTCAAATAATGGTTCTTTCTATTTAGATCCAGCATCAACTTCTGTAATCAATAATGTAAGTATCAACGATTACGTTATTCACAACGGCGATACTAACACTTATATTGGTTTCGATGCTAATGACCAGTTTGGTGTATGGACAAACGGTACTAAACGCGTTAATATCGATAATGATTCTGCTGACTTTACAAATAACGTTTATGCACCTCGCTTCTACACAAATGATTACTTATATCACAATGGTGATAATTCGTACATTGGTTTTGACGCCAATGATAGTTTTGGCGTTTGGACTAATGCAGTTAAACAGGTAGCAGTTACAACAACTGCAATTGATCTAAATCTAAATACTGATGTTAATGCTAATCTGTTAGTAACACAAAGATCTACTCTTGGTAATAGCTTAACTCGTCCAGATAGTTTAGCAGATCTTTCAAACTCTGCTGTTAAGATGGGTGGATCTGACGTACACCTTCATGTTGCTTCTTTGGGTGCAGCTGGTAACTACGCAGTTGCACTGCAATCCGGTCGTGAATCTGATGATGCTAGCTTCCCAATGGCACTACAGCCAAACGGTGGTAACATTGGTATTGGTACACTTTCTACCGATGCAGTAGTTACAATTAATAAAACAACAGCCCAAGGCAACAATCCGTTCGTCGCCGGCGCTGCGTTACTAAGCCTTGGTGATGTTGGTACTACTGATTTAAGTATTCGCACAGATTCATTTGGTAATATTTACTACATTAATGATAACGGTGGCGATCAGATTTGGTACGATTCTGGTGCTTCTGGTAAATTTGCTATTTTAAATTCTGGTGATGTTGTTGTCAACAATGATTCGGTAACTTATGCGTTGTCAGATGCAACTCCTACAACTGGATCTATTGCCGCAAATAAACTACATGTAAGCGGTTCTATTCAACTCTCTGGAAATAACGATGCAATCGTATTTGGTCGTGGAACATCTTCATACTTGAAAGATGAAGAACTTGGCTTTGGCTGGGGTGGCGGTCTTTACATGACTGAAGCCACGACAATGTACATTCGTGGTAATAAAAATCTTTCTACAACCGGTAATATATACGGCGGCATTTTCTACGATGCCAACGATAATAACTACTATGTAGATCCTGCTGGTGATTCTCAAATGAACACCATTGATATTGATGACTACATTCGTCATCGCGGAGATACAAATACTTATATTGGTTTCGACGCTGCAGATAGATTTAGAGTTTGGACCGGCGGTACTTTGCGTGCTAGTATTGATACAGATTCTGCGGATTTCTCAGTTAATGTATACGCACCTCGTTACTACGATTCAAACAATAATGCATATTACTTAGATCCAGCTGCAGATTCTCAATTAAATACTATTGATCTAGACGATTATATCCGCCACCGCGGTAATACTGACGCGTACTTTGGGTGGGCTGGTAATAATAACTTTAAGATCTTTACATCTGGAACACAGCGCTTTAATTTAGATAATGATTCTGCAGATTTTGCCGTAAACGTATATGCACCTCGTTACTACGACAGTAATGATAACTTATACTACGCAGACCCTGCCTCGTTATCTAGAATGAATACTATGACCTTTGGTATTCCAGGTAATGGTGCCAACACTAAAGGTCGTTTCATATCAATAGAAGGTAATACTGATGCTTCTGGTGAAGCTTCTGGCCGTATCTTCTTTGCTGAACATAACAGCACTACGGCTTCAATGGATCGTTACGGTATGTCACTTGTTTATCAAGGTGGCAGCAATAGTATCAACTCTGTAACTGGGCAGCCTGTTACACTAAACGGTACAAGTAATGGTACTTGGGCACTTATTGGTCATGACAATAGCGTAAACGGTAGCTGGGCAATGAGAGGTCCACGCAATGCATCATATGTTGAAGCTCGTGTCGAGTTCCGTGCGCCATTATTCAGAGATAGCAACAACACTGCTTATTATGTAGATCCTGCTTCTACTTCTGTAACTAACGTAATGAGAGCAAACCTATTCCAGGTTGATGGATCTACATATACAATTGATTCTGCTTCAGGTGATTACGGTACTATCAGAGTTCAAGGTCAGAAGAATGGTTGGGCTGGATACGCAATTTACGATGACTGGGTATTCATGTCAAACGGTGCTTCCGTCGCTGGTATCTTTAATGATACTGATAATGAATGGTCATTATACTTAAATCGTAATGGATCTTCAGAACTTCGTGCAAACGGTACGCACCAGATCTCTGCTCAGAATGGTTACGGTTTTGCTCCTACATCAATGCGCTCTCCGATCTTCTATGATAGCAACAACACTAATTATTACGGCAACTTTGGTTCAGGTAATACTGGTACTGCTATTAAAGTTAATGGGCAATACCTACGCGAAGGTTTCAATACTTCTGGTTCTGGTACAGATAACTACCTATTAAAATCGCAAGATGCTAACCATTACATCTGGGCAACAGGCGGATCTTACAATTGGGGTATGTTCTGGGCTACAAATAGTAGTTCTGCTTACCGCGATTCACGAGCTGGTGATAATACTATTTCATTCGTCGGTAATGGACAACTAAGAGCTCTAGTTGATCTTGATAATGGTGACATTTACTCGCGTGGTGAAATTTACGCTGGCAACTATAATATTGACGCAGGTAACGAATCAGTTGCTCTGAACCCTGCCTACGGTGCTGGTACATCGGAACAGAAACTATTTGATGGTAACCTATACTGGGAAAAACGTGCTATTGATGCACTCAGAGGCACTGAGAACTCACCAACAGGTTCTACATCAGAATATGTTAAATCAACAAACGCGCCGGGTTCAAGCTCATATGTTTTAAGAACTTCAGCTTTCCGTGATTTCTACTCAGATTATATTGAAGTAGAACCAGGTGAAGAAGTTTATGGTGAAATGTGGGTACGCTACATATCCGGCTCTGGTGGTTTATTCTATTATGGTATTGAACGTTTTGATAAAGATAAGCGTCCTATTGCTACCAACACAGGTACTGCATACTTTGTTGCCGGTGGCAATAATGTAACTTCTACTTCTTGGCAGAAGTTCTCTGGTCACCATACAATCCCAACATCTCATACTGCTTATAGCGGTTCAGATGGTGGTGGTGTAAGATACATTCGTATTCGTATCTTGATGAACTATTCTGGTGGCGGTGCTCTTCGTGAGTTTACTCCACCTATCTTAGTAAGATCTAATGTACAATCGAATATTCGCACAGATCAAAATATCTTTGCAAGCCGTTACTACGATAAAGATAATACTTCTTATTATGCAGAACCTGGATCTATATCATACTTTAACGACATGCGTGCTAATATTTACTACGATCGTAACAATACTAGTTACTACGTCAATCCAGCGTCTGGTGGTAAATTAGCAGGTACTTGGGATTTCACAAATGGTACAATTGATAACCTAAATAACCTAACATTTAATGATCCTGGTCCAAATGAAGGTATTCAATGGAAAGGCGGTAATGATTGGAGAATTTATGAATCTCCAGATAACCTAAGCACGAACTCGGGTGGTAATCTACAGTTTGTAACTGGTTCTACAATGCGCGGCCGCATTGATTCTTCTGGTGATGTTTGGGCCGGCCGTTATATGCGTGCTCAACGTTTCTATGACTCAAATGACGGCAACTACTACGCAGATCCAGCTGGTTCCTCTATATTTGCTAACCTTTACCTAAGAACAGGTGGTCTTAAGTTACAGCGCAACTATAATGAGAACTCGATTTGGTTTAATTCTGGTACAGATGCAAACCATGTTCTATGGAATACGTACCACGGCGAAAACCCAACAACACGTGGCTCGGCTGGCTCAGGTTTCGACGGTATGTTCTGGAATACATATGCCGGTCTACGTATTCGCGGTGGTAGTTCTGGCGCAACCCCAATTGCTTACTTCCATACAACTGGACCAGGTAACGGTACTGGACACTTTGTGCAACTATTCTCAAATGGTGTTGAGCAATTAGGTACTCGTGCTGGTTATGGTTTTGCTCCTAACCAAATGCGTTCGCCTATTTACTACGATAGCAATAATACTGCTTACTACGGTGACTTTGCATCTACATCTAGAATGAACGCAGTGACAATGAACTTTTTGTCATTTGACCAAGGTTGGGATATCTATGATGATAATGCTGAGACTCTATCAATTCGTTCTAATAACTCAGACCACGGTTACATTTCTTTCCGTGATTCTAACTCTACAGAATGTGGCCGTATTGAATTTGACGACGATGGTTTCTGGGGTCTAAAAACACCGAGTAATGAGTGGGCAGTATACATTGAGCGTGATGCTCGTGTATATACTTACTACAACGGTACTTGGGAAGAAAGAACAAACTCTGGATACATGGAAGCTCGTGGTTCTTACCGTGCTCCAATCTTCTATGATTCAAATGATACCGGTTACTACGCAAATCCAAACGGAACTTCTAGATTCCGCGATCTTACAACAATTGGAGTAATCAACTCACCAGGTATTACAGGTTATGCTAGTTCTCTAGTACGCCGCGATAATCGTACAATTGCTCCTTCAGAAGATGCTTCGGGACAATTAAAGTTTGGTTTCACATCATGGGCTAATAACAATTCTGCGCCATACGCGGATTACCTACACCTAAGATCTTACACTGATTCTTCAGGCGGTTCAGACAATCTTGTAATGTTCAAGAAGTCTGGTATTGGAATGCGTATATGGCAGCAAACTTGGAACTCTGGTACTGCTTATTCTGTTTACCGTAACGTTCCAGTTTACAATGAAAATCCAGATGGCTCAGGTAATAACCTATACGCTGCTCGTTTCTATGATGAAGATAATACTTCATACTATGCCGATCCAGCTGGTCGTTCTATCTTTAATGATGTCCGTCTAGGTGCTGATGGCGAATTAGAATTTGTTACTTCTTCTGGTAACATTCGCGGTTACATGAAAGCAACTGAAACCAATGATGAGCACTTAATTATTGCTACTTCTGGTGGCGAAGATATTGCATTCAAAGACGGCGGTTTTGGTGGCGATTGGAACCTACGTATTCGCGGTGATGGTAATACATATTTTAGAGCTTCTGCTCGTGCACCTATCTTTTATGATAGCAACAATACTGGTTTCTTTATAGATCCAAGCACAGGCGGACAAGCTGCTAATCTAAATGGTTATGTAAGAGCAGATGATTACTACGCCCGTAACTGGTTCCGCAATGACAACGCAAGTGAAGGTCTGTATAACCAAGCTACCGCGATGCATTGGTACTCTACTGGCACGAACAATATGCGTCTATACGCTGGTAACTCTAATACAGTAGAAATGCAAATGATGACTTCGGGTGGTGTAATGCGTGGCTACGTATATGCCAACAACTCGAACGATATTGGTTTCTTGAGAGAAAACGGTAGTTGGATTTTCCGTACTCGTCAGAGTTATGCTGAATTGTATGGCGATCTATATGCCAACTTAATGTACGACAGAAACAACAGCGCTTACTACTCTAACCCAGCTAGCACGTCTCGTTTCAATGAAATACGCGCAAACTACATTACTAATGACGGAGCAGTTTCTTCTGACGATAGATTTGGTATGTACTGGGAATCTAACAGATCTGAAGCTTACGCAATTTATCGTGAGCCAGGTAGCTGGACTTATCGTTATCCTGATCTACGCATTGCGTTCCACACCGGTATTAAACTTGGTGCAAATGCTAACTACAACGGTATTCGTTTCTACAATGATTACACCATGGCTGGCCAGGTCATGTCGGTTAACAATGCAACTGATCCACTTGGCGGTAATAACGTTTATGTTAATAACAGCTTACAAGCAGGTTCATCGCTAAGAGCTCCTATTTTCTACGATAGCAATAGTACGGCGTATTACGTAAACCCAGCTAGCTCTGGTACTGCTGCTAGATTACGTGGTACAGTACTGATAGATGGAGATAACAACGATACTTGGTTGGATATGAAGTCTGCGTCTAATGGTTACGGACGTATTAGAATGTTTGCATATGCAGGTGATCCTGTAATTGAATTCTCAGATGCTTCTAACTCTGCCGGTCAAGACCAAGTTTGGGCAATTGGTGCAGATGATAGAAACAGAGGTTCTTTCGTAATTAGATGGGGTGGATCTACTCTATTCCCGAATGATTGGACATCGCACGGCTCGGAGTACCTCCAATTAAGAGATAACGGTTACTTGTCGCTAAGTGGTGGCGAGCCAACTTCATATCGCTTAACAGTTGGCGGTGTGGCTTATGCTTCTGCATCTATGCGTTCACCTATCTTCTATGATAGTAACAATACTGGTTACTATGTAAATCCGGCATCGTTCTCTAACATGGGTTCAGGTGTTCGTGCAAGCGAGTTCTACGCTCGTAACTGGTTCCGTAACGATAATTCTCGTGAAGGTATGTATAACCAATCAACTGGTGCGCACTCTTATTCATACCAAAGTCAGTATTGGGCTATCACTGGTAACAATAACAGTTCATCTATGTCTCTACAACTTAGATCTGCTTATAACGGCTCAATGTGTCGTTGGATGTATGGTGATAGAACATGGGCCGGTGAGTTAAATGATGCTGGTCAATGGGCACTGCAATGGAGAGCTGATGATGGTTACTCACCAACTATGCGTTTCATTGAATCTGGCAACGAATCTTGGACTGGCAACATTGGTAACGATGCTGGTAAACTTGAGTACCACTCTAACCGCTTCTATCTAGAAGCTGGTGGCAACTCGACTCTTATCGTCCAGTTCCGTCGTAATGGTTCTAACAGATCTTACATTGATAACAACGGTCTATATGTTGGTACCGCAACTTCTGCTCGCTGGGCTGACTTGGCGGAAAGATATCGCGCAGATGATATATACGAACCAGGTACTGTTATGGGCATGGATCTAGACGGTGATGCTGAAATTACTATCTGGAGAGAAGGCTTACCGATGGTTGGTGTAATCTCTACTAATCCTGCTGTACAGATGAACGATATGGGAATTAAACCAGACAGTAAATCTAAGAAAGCTAAGATGAATCCATTCATCGCACTTAAAGGACGTATTCCTTGTAAAGTAAGCGGTGAAGATGGTGCAATTAAGAAAGGTATGTGGTTGATTCCAGATCCAGAAGCTGTAGGTTTAGCTAAAGGTGTACCTTACGGAGCTCCTGGAGTTGGTCCACATGAAGTTATCGGTATCGCACTTTGTGATTCTAAAGACGGTGAGGTAGAAGTTAAGGTTTAAACTGTTGAAGGAGCTCTTCACAAGTTCCTTCAATTACTGGAATTTCTAACAAATCAATAACAGCTTTGTAACGCTGGTCCCATAACGGTTGGAGACCAGCGTTACCGGCTGGACCTTGACGAACACTATCTTCTACCATATTATGCATTGGATTGTGTCTTACAAAATAAACTTCATCAAAGTCTTTTGCTTGCATGGCGGCCATAGATAAGTATTCTTCTTCTAAGAGTTTATCTACCATTCCTAAGTCAAAAGCAACCATGTTAAATATTACGTAATCTAATGGTAATCTCTTTGATATAAAAACATCACAGCTATATTCATGTTCCAGCATTTGGCTCCAATGTCGGTGGAACAACCAACTCACGGAATAATAATTACCACCTATTTCTTTGCCCAGAATCTCATGATTCATAAACATAGTAGAACGAACAGTCTCAGGCATATAAGTTACGTTAACACCGCGTTGATTAAGCTTTTCTCTTTCAAGTAATTTAATACAAATCGTGTTTTTACCAACACCGTGAGCACCGATAACTGCAATTCTTTTATTTGCTTT
>Ga0102954_1000603_pt1 | contig 10972 bp, 10 predicted proteins | sample SalPonA_C_H2O_MG_FD_78511 | JGI IMG/M metagenome (GOLD analysis project Ga0102954, IMG submission 78511) | Water microbial communities from South San Francisco under conditions of wetland restoration - Salt Pond MetaG R2A_C_H2O_MG | ecosystem: Environmental > Aquatic > Non-marine Saline and... | reverse complement strand
TCGCAGAAACTTTGTACGAGATAGAGCCAAGCGCACAGGCGGCGTTGAACATGGCGAAATTAGGGGTTAATAAGAGCGATTGGGCTATGGCGAAAAAGTACTACACTGAAGCCATCGAGCAAGAAGAAGATTTACGTCGTAAGGCTAACAGCTACATGGGATTGGCGTATGTCAATCAAAAAATGGGCGCACTTTCTGCGGCCAAGAGCAATTGTCTTAAAGCAGGTCAACTTCGCAAAGATTGGGGTAGTCCATATTTGTATTTAGCGACCTTATACGCTGAAGCAGCAGGGACATGTGGTGCAAATGCAGTTGAGAAAAACGCAGTGTATTGGGCAGCAATCAACAAGTTGAGCTACGCAAGAAGTATTGATCCGAGCATTGCAAATAAAGCGGCGAAATTAATATCTGCCTACACGCAACAAATTCCAGATAAGGGAATTTCATTCCAATTGGGCTACAAGGAAGGTGATAAAATCAACATCGGCTGTTGGATTAACGAAACAGTAAGCGTTAAATTCTACTAGAGCATTTACGCTGTCATTTATATTTCCCCTAGACGAAAGTCTGGGGGATTTTTTTTGCGCTTTTTTACCGACCTTCGTTAGGATGAAAGCTCTCTCTAAAGAACCCAAATCGCTTTTCATTTTGGCAGCGATTTTTTTTATGTCCTGTTCGAATGATTCAAAGGACGTGGCTGCAGTCAGTAAGATACCAGTGGTGTTTCCGTTGAATGAGCAGCACGGCGCGCACATCACCTATAGTGATAGCGGGCAGAAGGTTCTAGAAATTCGCGCAGGATTGTTGCAAGACTTTGGAAATATGGATCCGGCATACGTTTTCTTTGGGGAAGGTATAACGGTGAATTTCTACAGCGCGAATACAAAAACAGCAACGGTCTTAAAAGCGGATACCGCAAGACAGTTGAAGAAGGAGGATCTTTGGGGTATCGGTGGGAACGTTGAAGTAACGAATGGAAAAGGAGAGCGAATGACCACAGAATTATTATTCTGGGATAAAAAAGAAGAGCGTTTGTATAGCGATGCAAAGGTTCAGATCTTATCCGATGGGCAGCTCATCAGAGGTAAAGGCTTTGAAGCAGATCAATCTTTCAATACCTACCGCATTTATAAGGTTCAAGGAGAAATAACAGTAGATGATGAATAAAGCATTACGATTTATAGAGATTTTGTGGCTCGGTGTAGCGGCGGTGAGCGCAGTGGAGATCTATGTTAATTGGGGTACGAATTGGCAGAATACGATAAAGTTTACACTCTTTCTGGGAGCCGGGATATTCATGTATTTCCTCCGCCGACGATCACGTCTTAAACAATAGAAGCAAGAAACATTGGAATATCTTTTACCTATAGTATTTGCTGTATTCTTTTCCGCGCTGTTTTCAGGGCTGGAAATGGCGTATTTGAGCATCAATAAGCTGCATGTTGAGCTTGAACGACAAAAAGGCGGTATTGCCTACAAGGCGCTGGGTTATTTAGTAGATCGACCTGCGGCATTTATTGCGGCCATTCTAGTGGGAAACAATGTCGCATTGGTGCTCTATGGAAATTATATGCACCGTGTACTTACTCCTGTTTTTGAAGGATGGGGTGCCATGGAATACCTCATTCTTCTCTTAGAAACCTCCGTTTCAACGGTAGTTATTTTAGTATTTGCAGAATTTCTACCTAAAACGTTGTTTCGCCAAAATGCGGAGGGACTCATGCGTTGGTTGAGCTTGCCAGCATGGTTGTTGTTTTGGCTGTTGCGTTTGCCTAGCGCATTAATGCTTGGCGTAAGCCAGTTCTTCTTGAAGTATGTATTTCGAGTCGAAGTGCAGGAAGAAGAAAATGCCTTTGGTCGCATGGAGCTCGATCATTATGTTAGGGAACGTGTTCCAAGGACGTCAGAGGGAAATGATGAAGTAGATCCGGAATTGGAAATCTTCAAAAATGCGCTCGAATTCCCTGAGACTAAGGCCAGGGAATTTATGATTCCAAGAACTGAAATTGAAAGTGTGGAGGTTAATGAACTTCCCGAAAAGGTGCGGGCATTTTTCATAGAATCGGGATACAGTAAGTTGCTGGTTTACGAAGAAAATATCGATAAGATAATTGGTTATGTCCATGCATTCGAGCTGTTTAAAAAGCCCGACCATCTAAAACGAGTGCTTCGGCCGGTTGCATTTATTCCAGAAAGCATGCGAGCAGATGAGATACTCAATCTCTTCACGAGGGAGAAACGCAATATTGCGGTGGTCTTGGATGAACATGGGGGAACCAGTGGAATGATTACGCTCGAAGATGTAATAGAAGAAATCTTTGGGGAAATAGAGGATGAACACGATACAGAAGAGTTGCTGGAGCGTCAAATAAAAGACGGTGAATGGCTCTTCTCAGCGCGTTTGGACATCTCAGATATCAATGAAAAATGGGGACTTGAGCTTCCACAGAGCGAAAATTACAATACGCTTGGGGGCTATATTTTAGACCTCTACCAGAGCCTTCCCGAGAAGGGAACGGTGGTTCGCAGTGAGCAATACTTATTCCTCGTACAAAAAACTAAGGCAAACAGGTTGGAAGAGGTGCTTGTAAAGGCCAATTAATTGGCGCCAATCCTTATATTCGCAGACTCATTCATTTAATTGCAAGATAATGGCAACAATCCAACGCATCAGACAGCGCTCAGGACTTTTAGTAGTCGTGGTGTTTGTAGCACTCATTGCTTTCCTCTTAGGAGATTTATTCCGCTCCGGTGGATCTAAGTTTTTTGGAGACCCAAATATCATCGGAACCGTTAATGGACGTGATATCACGCGTCAAGAACTCAGCCAAGGAATGGAGGAGTTACGTGCGGGAAATCCAGAACAATACGCAAACACTAGCAGCATCCAGCTCGCAAACTTTGTTTGGAATAACATCGTTACTGAAGAGTTGCTTTCTGAAGAATTAAGTGCAGCAGGCATGAGCGTAAGTGAGCAGGAGATTTATTTTGATATCATTACCAACCCAAATATTCGTCAAAATTTTACCGGTGCTAACGGGCAGTTTGACGAAAATATGTTCAAGAGTTACATCGCGCAGGTTCGCGAGAATCGTGATGCTTCCGAACAATCTGTAGAGATGTGGACGCAGTGGTTGGCTTTCGAGCGCGCAGTCGCGAATCAAGCACAAAACTTCAAATACACCAACGCAATCGAAAAGGCGATCTTTATGCCGACCGGTCTTGCAGAGACGGAAATTAAACGAGGCGATGCGCAACATCCAGCGCAGTACGTTTATGTCCCGTATATCGATGTAAACGAAGATGAAATCGATGTTACTGAAGAAGATGCAAAGCGTTATTACAATGCGCATAAAGAAGATTTCAAACAGGAAGAAGGACGGAATATTGAATTCATCAACTTCCCATTGGCCCCTTCTGAGTCGGATCGTGAAGCAGTGCGTGCGGAATTGGCCACTCTTTCATTAGAATGGATGAACGAGGAAGATGATTCTGTCTTCGTTAATTTACACAGTGATGTTCGTTTCCAATCGGAATACTACACCACTACAGAATTAGTGGGTACTGGTTTAGATACACTTGTAGACGGACAATCTGTAGGGTATCAGAAGGGACCTATTGATTTAGGTGGAGCTTTTGCAGTGGTTAAACTGGTGGATAGAAAAATTGTCCCAGACAGTGTACAGGCACGTCATATACTCATTCCATTCGCTGGAGCGACAAGAGCTGATGCTTCTATTACACGCAATCCACAAGAAGCAAAGGTACTAGCGGATAGCTTGTTCGCATATCTCGAAGAGAACCCTGCCGCTTTCGAATCTGTAAGTGAAGAGTTTTCTTCAGACATTGTCGCAAAAGAAAAAGGCGGTGATTTAGGTTACTTCTCTCGCGGCGCAATGGCGAAGCCTTTTGAGAACTTCTGTTTCTTTAAGAAAAATGGTGCCATGGGCGTTGTTCCTACGCAGTTCGGTTGGCACGTTATTCAGGTTACGGATCAGAAGGGTTCAAACGACGTCTACAAGATTGGCCAAATCATTCGCGAGATTTTACCTTCGGATGCAACTATTCAGAATCTATACAATCAAGCTTCTGGTTATGCTGCTGAGGCGCAAACCGCAGAAGATTACCGTGCTCTTGCCACTGAAAAGGGATTCTTCTTGCGTCCAGCACGTAATTTAGGTCGTTTTGAAGAAGTAGTCTCAGGATTAGGTTCTGCACGTCGTGTAGTCCGTTGGGCTTGGGATGAAGAAAGAGAAGAAGGCAACATTGGTTTGTTAGAGAACGATGGTAAAGGGTATGTAGTTGTTGTTTTAACAGATCAGCTCAGCGAGGGAACGACTCCATTTGAATTGGTTCAAGGCCAGTGCTTGGAAGCGGCGAAAAAGGATGCGAAGAAGTCTTTGATTACGGAGCGTTTGGAAAATGCTTTGACGGGTGCTAGTACTATTGAAGCGGTTGCAACTGCTGCTGGTAAAGAAGTACGTACACTTAGTTTCCGCATTTCTCAGTTTAACATTGCCGGTGTAGGTAATGAAGCTGAAGTAGTAGGAACAATCTGTGGTCTAGAGCCCGGCGCATTAAGTGGTGTTATCGCTGGTGATAATGGAGCCTTCGTGGCCATTACATCTCCAGCAACGCCTGCGCCTGCAATCGACTACTCAAATATGGCACAGAATACACAACGTAGTCTTCGTAATCTAGTAGGTACTCAGGCGTATAAAGCACTTGAGGATAAGGCTAAGATTGAGGATATGCGTTATATGATGTTCTAATAGATAGCTATTAGGAAAATAGAGCTTTAAGCGCGCGAGCCGATGCAGATGCATCGGCTCGCGTTTTTTTTGCCCCATTACGAGAGACGATTCCAGCGTTCAGCGTCGAGCTTTACGAAAATGAAAAGCAGAATAGTGAAGCCCCACAGCGATGAACCGCCGTAGCTAAAGAAGGGAAGAGGTATGCCGATGGTGGGTACGAGCCCAATAGTCATACCTATATTGATGAGCCAGTGTGTAAAAAGGATGCTGGCTACACTGTACCCGTAAACACGCGAAAAGGTATCCTTCTGCTTGTCAGCGAGCCAAACAATGCGACCAATCAAAACAGCGAATAGTGCCATAAGCAATGCCGTTCCTAAGAATCCCCATTCCTCTCCGATTGTACAGAAGATATAATCTGTGCTCTGCTCAGGTACAAAGTTGAGTTTTGTTTGGGTACCGTTCAGATAGCCTTTGCCCGTCCATCCTCCAGAACCAATTGCGATGAGGCTTTGGAGCGTATTGTATCCGGCTCCTGTAGGATCGTCCTCAAGCCCGAGCAATACTTTGATACGAATTTGCTGGTGCGGTGCCAGAACGCGCTCCATGACTTGACCTACGGCGAAGACGGTGACGCTCGCAAGGGCAAATAAGGAGGTGTTAATGGCAATTGGTCCGCGTTTTTTGGGGAGGATAAGGAAGAGTAAAAGCGAAATACTCCCTAAGAATATAAGGGCAGTCTTAAAGGGCAATAGTAGTCCAATGATAGCAAGTGCAATCAGTGCTAGCGCAGCACCGATGTAATAGCCGGGCATACCTTCACGGTAAAGCACTAGCAGGAGGCTTAAGTAGACGAGTGTAGATCCTAGATCGGGTTGAAGACCAATGAGGAATCCCGGAAGTAAGAATAAGGTAGCGGCGATTAATCGGTGCGACCATAGTTTCAAATTGGTGCGGGATTGCCCTAAATAAAAGGCAAGCATTAACGCCGTGGCAAACTTCGCAACTTCCGAAGGCTGAAGGCTAAAGGAACCTAGGGCATACCAACTCCGAGCACCACCTATTTTTTTTCCGACAACCAGTACACCGATCAAAAGCAGGAGGGTTAGAATGTACCAGAACGGAGCGAAATTGGTCCACAATCGGTAATTTGAAAGAAGGATACCTAGAATAATAATAAAGCTTCCACCAATGAAAAGTAGTTGCTTGCCGTATTCCTGAGTGAGGTTGAACAGTGACGCTGCCTCTTCATTGTATACAGCAGAATGGATGCTTAGCCAGCCCCAGAAAACAAGGACCGTGTAGATGAGCGCCACTACAGGGTCAATCTTTAACCGGTTTCTATTTCTTCCGTTTCTAGCCATTAGAAATTTGCTTGATAGGTGCTGTCCTCTCCGTAAATGGCAATGTGCTGTTGGCGGTATTCTTCGTGCAGGTCTCCTTCAAACATTCTTGCTTCTAAAGCAGGACGGGTGATGGTGTCGGTGAGGTACTTTTCAGTCATTAGGCTCGCGATTGGCGCTGCCCATCGTGATCCCCAATACCCATTTTCTATAATAACTGCCAGTGCAATCTTTGGTTGGTCCTTTGGCGCAAAGCTTACAAAAATACTGTGGTCTTGCCCGTGCGGATTTTGGGCAGTACCCGTTTTTCCGCATTGGGAAATTTGGGGTATACGTGCTCCTTTTGCGGTTCCGTTTTCAAATACGGCATACATCCCGTCGATAACGACTTCAAAATGCTCTGGATCAACAGTCGTGTATTGTGGCCTGGTAAACGAGGAATCAATAGGGCCATGGTCCGATTCCTTAATGATATGTGGCGTAAAGTAGTAGCCGCGGTTTGCAATCGCTGCGGTCATATTGGCCAATTGGATAGGGGTAGCGACCAATTCCCCTTGTCCGATTCCATTCGAGACAGAAGTTGCCCCTTTCCATGTGGAATAACCTAAAAATCGGTCGTAATAATTTGCGTCGGGAATAAGGCCTTTACGTCCTGTCGGTAAATCATTCCCGAGAAAAGTACCCAATCCAAAACTTTTGACATGATTGCTCCAACGGTTCATGCCAGCATGTGCATCACCGTCTTTATCAATAGTTTTTTGATAAACAGTACAAAAGTAATTATTGCAGATCTCAGAGATGGCCTCTTTTAACGCTAGCCGGCCACCTCTACAATGACAAGAGACGTGCAATGAGCCGAAGTGGAAGCCGTGGTTACAAGTCATCGCGGTTTGCGGTGAAATGACACCTTCTTGTAAACCTACTAATGCGCCGATGAGTTTAAACGGCGATCCCGGTGGGTATTCGGCTAAGATGCCACGATCAAATAACGGTTTATTGATGCTGTCGTAGTACATGCGCGTATAATTCTTACTGCGCAATCGACCGACCAATTCGTTAGGATCGTAACTAGGAGCGGTGACTAGAGCGAGAATTTCACCGGTTTCAGGCTCTATAGCCACAATAGATCCACGTTTTCCTTTCATCAATGCTTCACCATACCGCTGCAGTTCGAGATCTATGCTGCTGACCAAATCTCGTCCAGGAATAGGCATCTCATCGTGTGCCCCTTCTTTCCAGCTACCCAGTCTGCGGTTTCTGTGATCAACAGTGAAATAGCGCTTGCCATGCGTTCCTTTTAAAACCGCCTCGTAACTCTTGTCGATACCGCTTTTACCCACTAAATCTCCTTGTGAATATTCGGGATTCACGCGAATAAAATCTGTATTGACTTCCCCGATAAACCCGACTACATTCGCACCATTCGTATGTGGATAGTTTCTTAGAATCCGTTTGGATGCGTATAACCCTGGAAAGGCCTTGAGTTCTGATTTAATTTGTGTGTAGGTAGATTTAGAAAGCATCTTCATGAACATGCTGCTTCTAAAATAACTGTAGTGTTTTGCCTTCTCTAGTCGAGCTTTGATATCCGCAACCTCGAGGTCTAAAAGACGTCCGAGCGCGGCTGTATCTAAATCCTTGATTAAATAAGGACTCACCATTAAATCATACGCTGGACTATTTCCTACGAGGAGCCGACCGTCTCTATCGTAAACATAGCCCCTAGGCGCATAAAGTTTTTCCGCCGCTGTTGCGTTGCGTTCAGCCCTTGCGGCATAGTCGTCGTTAATGATTTGCACCTGAAAGAGTCGATACAAAAAGAGCAAACCGACTAAAGCGATTCCAAGATAAAAAGCACTACTACGCGGCATATTTTTTGGAGAATAAGGCGTGAGTAATAGCGAGCAAAATCAAAGTGATTAGACTCGAGACTAAAATTCTTACGAAAAGGAGTAGGGGATTGCCAAAGCCATAATTCTCAGCGGTAAACAGCACCGTATGGTGCAATAAAACGAGTACTGCTGAAGTGGTTAAATAAGGGGCTAAGGCGAGGTGTGAAACGCCTTCATTGTCGTCCGATTTTCTATAACCAATGAGCGCATTTTCCACCCACGGTTTTACCGTAACTAAAGTCAAACAAGCCAAGGTATGTGCCCCGCCACTCTGTTCAAAGGCATCCATAACGCTACCCACACCAAAGGCTATTGCATAAAGTCCAATCCTTGTTACACCGAATGGCAGCCAAAGAAAAAACCACAAATAGAGATACGGATTACCATAGACCGTTAAAGGCAGATCCTGAAGGAGACCCCATTGCACGAGAAGCACTAATGCCAGCCACACTGTGTTTTTCACCATGCTCATAAGGCGGGAATTTGTAATGAATCTAATTGCGCTACATCTTTTAATTTGCTGATGTAAAGCCAATTCATGTTTTTAAAATCGGCACTCAGTGCCACTTTCGCTGTCCAAGTCAGGTCTTCACTGTTTTGAACCGCACTAACGATGGTGCCCGTTAATGTCGACGGTCCGACCGAAGTACGCGTAAAACTGTACACACTATCGCCGGGTAGGGGTCGATTCTCTCTTTGGATATCAATAAGTGTGGCCCATGAAGGATCGGAACCGTCCCAGCGCAATTCACCCAGCCCCTTTTCTGGAATGCGGGCTCCAATATTCCCTTTACTGTGCAGTACCGGTATAATGTGCGCATAAGCATCACTTACTTCAACCACTGATCCGACCCATCCGTCCGGTGTCATCGCACCCATTCCTGGCTGAATGCCATCTCTGCGGCCTGCATGAACGATAATGTAGTTGTTTCTTTTGGTATACGAATAATCGACGACGCGTGCCGGTATAAAATCGTAGTCTGTAGAATTTGAAAAATGATTGGCAGAAGCGCGTGTCACCCCTGAGCGAAGTGCTGCATTCTCGCGGGCCAATTCTTCATTGATCGCCTCAAGCCGCCAATACTGCTTCCAGCCAGATAAGCCATTGTGTACGCTCGCGATTGTACCGAAGCCCACATTGTTCAATCTGTGTTCCGCAACGGGGTTTTTAAGCGAATGGCGCAATAGCGCAATGAGCACGAACACTATGAGCAACAGAGTGCTTCGATACTTTGCCAAGAAAAGTATCAGTTGCCGCATAGCAGAGTTTTATTTAGCTTTCTAAAATCGTCTTGAAGTGTTCGATGTTTTTCAACACGATACCTGTACCCCTTACAACGGCGCGTAAAGGATCTTCAGCAACATAAACCGGTAAGTCGGTTTTCGCCGAAATACGTTTGTCTAGACCGCGAAGCATAGAACCACCGCCGGCAAGATAGATTCCGCTGTTGTAGATATCTGCCGCCAATTCTGGTGGTGTATTACTCAGTGCTTCCATCACAGCATCTTCAACGCGCGTAATACTTTTCTCAAGCGCACGGGCTACTTCTATGTGTGTGACCTGAACTTGCTTAGGCTTACCAGAGAGAAGATCACGTCCTTGAACAGAATAAGGTTCTGGGATTTCGTCCAATTCTTCTTGTGCTGCACCAACTGCAATTTTTATGTTTTCAGCCGTGCGCTCACCAACATAAAGGTTGTGTTGTGCACGCATGTACAGGGCAATATCGTTGGTAAAAACATCACCAGCGACTTTAATACTCTTATCACAGACAATACCACCCATCGCCAAGACTGCGATTTCAGTTGTACCGCCACCGATATCAATGATCATATTTCCTTTAGGTTCTAACACATTTACACCGATCCCAACTGCGGCTGCCATAGGTTCGTGAATGAGGTAAACTTCTTTAGCATTGGCGCGTTCTGCAGAGTCTTTAACCGCACGCTTTTCGACTTCAGTGATTCCCGAAGGAATACAAACTACCATACGTAAACTGGGCGGGAACAAACGTTTTTTAAATGCAGGGATGCTTTTAATGAGCTCACGAATCATGTGCTCAGATGCTTCGAAATCAGCAATCACACCGTCTTTCAGTGGACGGATGGTTTTGATGTTTTCATGCGTTTTACCGTGCATCTGTCTCGCCTCTTGCCCAACGGCAATGATTTGACCCGTACGACGGTCTTGTGCAACGATAGACGGGGAGTCAACGACCACCTTGTCTTGATATGTGATTAGCGTATTGGCTGTACCCAAGTCAATCGCTATATCTTCTGTCATGAAACTAAACCAACCCATGTGATGAAGGTAATAAAAATTAGTGTTTGAAGTGACGAATTCCGGTAGTAACCATAGTCATTCCGTTTTCATCACAATAGGCAATACTTTCTTTGTCACGAATGGAGCCTCCAGGCTGAATAACGCAGGTGATTCCGGCATGATCAGCGATCTCTACACAATCCGGGAATGGGAAAAATGCATCAGAAGCCATGGCAGCACCTTTGAGGTCAAATCCAAAGCGTCCCGCCTTTTCAACCGCTTGATTCAAAGCGTCCACGCGCGAAGTTTGTCCTGTTCCACTCGCAAGGAGTTGACCGTCTTTCGCGAGTACAATAGTATTACTCTTCGTATGCTTACAGACTTTCGCTGCGAAAATCATGTCGGCAATTTGCTTTTCCGTTGGAGCCAATTTTGTAACGGTCTCCATATTCTTTTCACCTTCGGTTAGCGCATCTTTAGCTTGTACGAGTGTTCCATTTAATACGGTACGTACATTAAATGCCGGTACTTCATAATCTTTGAGGATAAGCAGAACCCGATTTTTCTTAGAACGCAAAACCTCCAGCGCATCGTCGTCGTATGCAGGCGCGATAAGTACCTCAAAGAACAACGTGTTCATTTTCTCTGCGGTTACTTTATCTACCCGTCTATTCGCTGCGATGACTCCACCAAAAGCACTAACTGGATCACCAGCTAAGG
>Ga0102954_1000594_pt1 | contig 11072 bp, 15 predicted proteins | sample SalPonA_C_H2O_MG_FD_78511 | JGI IMG/M metagenome (GOLD analysis project Ga0102954, IMG submission 78511) | Water microbial communities from South San Francisco under conditions of wetland restoration - Salt Pond MetaG R2A_C_H2O_MG | ecosystem: Environmental > Aquatic > Non-marine Saline and... | reverse complement strand
TCTTTAACCCAAGAAACGGTTTCGTCAAGCATGAATTCAATATTCTGAACTTCTTCTGTCGTGTTAATATTCTGAAGTGATTTGATTACCTCAGCACGAATCTCGGCATTGCTGACATTCTTAACCTTAGCAACAAGTTCAGTCAAACTTGGGATAGTTCGATAATCGTTGTAGTATTCTTGTACGAGATGGAATAATTCTTGGTTGCCAATATCTGTGAAGTATTTCTTCCTAAGAATTGGCATTGCTTTACCAAAGAATTCACCGTTGTGTGTTATCTTTTTGAGAAGTATTGGTTCGAACTCTTGCATATCTATCCTTTCCTTTAATTTGATAGTATTATATCAACAGATCAATTAAAAAATGGTTGCCATCTATGCGCAATTTGACGAGATAACCGATGTTACCTTTTTGATCTCATCCATAAGATTATCAAAGGAATTATTTGCTACTTTGTATGTGAACGCGTGCAAATGTCCGTAGTTCGTATTACCAGTTAAATCAAAACGAATGCCGTTTAGTTGGTCTTCGGTATATGGGCAGTCTTGGTTAATTCGTACTTTAACGATCCCATAAGAATTAACACCAATGACGAAGTTCTGACCTTTTCGCATTTCGCGGACAAGAATTTGGTTAAACCATTCATCAACAAATGCTACAGTAATTTCATCGGCACGGTGAATTAGTTTACGCTGCTCAAAACCTTCTATACATGCGTTGTATTGTGCCCTAATAGACTCAACACTTTGCATAAAGTCCTTAGGTAATTTATATTCATTTTCTACGATTTTATCAAGAAGATTGACAGTACCATTTGCCCAAAAGTATTCATTCAGATCCTGTGCAATATCGAAGAATTCTGATTTGTCTTGCCAGATATCGTAGACGTCAATTAGGAAAGTTAGTTTATCAAGATTAGAATTCATACCTTTATTTCCAAGGTATTCGTTGCACAATAGAGTTGCACATTTGGATTTATCGTACACAACCTTCATCTTTGGAAACTCATCCCAGAATCCTTCCGGATACATATGATGGTCAATATGAGTGATATGATCAAACGCATCGTATAGTTTCTTTAATGCATCTCTCTTATCTGAAAATGCCACATCTGGTATAATAATGTGAGTATTACCATTCTGCTCTTTATGCTGCAGAATATCATCAACTATCTCATTGATGTTAGCATAATTTGTGTGGAAATATTTCTTGTTAATGTTAGGCCATTTGAACTCAATGTTAAGCATACAACCTAACGCGTCCAAATCATTATGTGTAAATACGATTAATTCGTTGCTCATGTCTATCCTTTCAATGTACCATCCGCCCATTTCTGAGCGGAGATTTCAATATTTAAACTTACCCTTTAAGTACAGTATACGCGCGGCAAATATCTGCAATTTGGTCGTTGGTTAGTTTGTATGTGAAGTTTTCCCATGAACAGTATGGAGCATTATTTTTCCAACATTTGTTACGCTTAAGAGCTTTAGCAAATCCATGTGATAGTCGATTTTTGTTAAGCAACCATTCAGCTTCAATCATAATGCGGTCAAATTCTTTCCATTCAATAGTCATTTTAGTTACCTTTTTTAAGTTCTTGTTCAGTGTACATTTGTACGATTAAGTTTAGTTCTTCGGAGGAAAGTAGCTCAAGATATTCATTTGCCTTTTCTTTTGAGATTTTGAAGTAATCAGCAATAAATTCAACCTTTTTCAAGGTATCCTGAGATTGTTGCTTTGGATAGGGAATATACTTTACCTTGCCGGCAAAAGCATGTTTAACCATCCAATATTGGTTATCAATTGGAATATCACTATACATATTGATAGCATTTGCCGCAATGATAGTATGAGGATTTCCTGATAACCACTTACAAAAAATAAACGAAGGGATCTTCTGAATATCTTCTGCGGTAGGGGTCTTCTTAGGATCAATTGAAGATGTTAGAGTCTTAAACATTTGAATCCTTTTTCGTTTGTTGAATATTTATTATAACATTATTGTTATTAATTTTTACAATCATTTTATCAATCATAAAAAATATTTAGTACTCTATTGATGGCTTCTCTATCTTTTATAATAGTACTTAGTTCGTGAACGATGTCAGGATTGTCTGACTCTGTTTCTACGCAGAGGCGCTGAACATCCTTGCTATATGCACTAAGCATATTGGATAGCTCATTTACAATTATGTCTTTCTTCTCATCGTCAGTCATTTCAATTTCCATTTTTTTGTTCTCTTTATATTATAACACGGATATATTTAAAACAATGTAAAATTATTCGTCTTCTGTATCGATTTGAAATTCTAATTCGTCCATGATATAATCCATCATAGAATGAAATTGATGATACTGACCATCTACTCGTAACATGGTTGCGTAAAGCATATGATATATTAAAGCAAGATCTCTAGTCAACTGCTCATCATATTGAGGGTAGTAACGATAATCTGTTAATGTCTTAACGATGGAGTGCATGCATTCCCTTGCAATATCCAGTTCGTGGTCCATCTTATCATTTTTGTTTGATTTAACTGATTTTGGCCTATTCGGAAACTTTAATACATCTCCCATACTCGACTCCTTACATATCCTCTTTAAACACTTCTTTCCACGAATGCTCTAATACCTTCCAAGCGTATGTGTGGATGTTAGTCCCATGAACCTTAGTCATTGCTTGTAACAGTGCTTTCTTTTCATTTAGGTAAACTTTTGCGAAACCTTTATCATGCTCAGTAATGGAACTAGTGTTATGAATTAAGTCAGCACATTTGACAAATTGAGCTTTCTTTGGTGCAGACGCCAAATGTTTACGATCCATAGCCTTACGAATTGGTCGTTTTTCTTTTATACCAATACTTACATCAGTTAAGAAGAAAACAAGTTCAGCTACATTTTTTCCAAAGTGATGTAAAATTTGTTCGTGTGTAGCATCGGTATCCTCAACCGTATCATGGAGTAATGCAGCTACAATCTGTTCACTATCTCCGCCAAATTCTTTTACTAATTTTGCTACCGCTACTGGGTGTGTGATGTATGGTTCAAATGTATATTTTCTCATCTGACCTTCATGTGCAGCGGTGGCAAAAGCAAGTGCCTTATTAAACATAACATTTCCTCTTTTATGTTACCTTGTCTTACATACTTTATCTCTAATTTTTAATTCGTAATGTCTCATTCATCATCATCTATAAAAAGTTTTAATGTTTGATTGTTATCTTGAATGTCAATGTACATGAATTCGTCATCTTTAAGATATCGTATATAATCTCGACCGGTTCTGCCTATGATTTCAATACGGTTAACTGCACTAAACTTACGTTCACGCTCTAATTTAGATAGACATTTATACCAATCCCAAGCAACCTCTTGAAGTTCCTCTAATGACAATTTAGTTATTGTGTTTGGTATTTTATCGTTCATACTTCAATCTCCAAGTGGCTAAATGCTGCTTTGACTAAATCTTTACGACGCTCAATACCTTCCATCATAGCAAGTCTAGCAGCTTTAGGTAAGTCCTGAGCGCCGACGTTGTACTTTAAGTAAACGAGCCCCTCGGTCAAATCGTCAAGCTCATCAATAAGGTAACGTATGCTCTTAAGCTTCATCATTTTCTCCATTTGATATAGATAATTATATCAAAAGATTTAAATAATGTAAATAGTTTTTTTAATTTTTTTTAAGTTTTTTCTTTATTTTTATTGGAATTTTCTTCTTCGTTGAGCTGAACTATAGATGCGATATCCATGGGCTTTCCATGTAGATACCCTTGCTGATAATCTATCTTCATCGAATCAAGAATCTTAGTCTGTAAAGGAGACTCCACACCTTCCGCCACAGTCTTTATATCCATACGCTTAGCCAGAAGTGCAACAGCACCTATCGTCTTTACTATGGCTGTCCCATAGTCCATATCTACCAAAGAGTCGACGAATGACTTATCGAATTTGATGATGTCCACAGGCATCTCAGTTAAACGTTTTAAGTTGGAACTGTCTTTACCAAAATCGTCCAGTGCTATCCTCATACCTGTTGACTTAACATAATCCATTTCTTTGCGGAGTGTGATTTCACTATAACGATTCATTTCCTGTGCTTCAATAATCTCTAATACGAGCCTATCAGATGTGATTAGTCCAGCAATCAATTTTTGTTTGCGCTTGATTATTTCACGACCACTACCAGGATAAGCAAATCTATCTATTGGGAGGTTGATGCTAACGTATGCTTCTGGATAATACTTTGCGATAACTTCTATGATCTTTCTCTGTTGATTTAGTAGATGATCGCGGTAGTTACTTCCATCCCTTAAACATATATTATCTACGCGACTAGCAAAGTATTCTGGGTTGATAAATTCGCCATTTCTTTTCCATCTCATCAATATCTCAAACCCTATAATTTTTGTGCAATGACTTTCAAAATGTTTGACTATAGGTTGTGCCACATAAAAAATTTCATCATTTAAAATAGCTTGACGCAATTCGTCTGTAGTAATATCGGCCCCTAGCAATTTTAATGTCTGTATAAAGTCTTGGTTAGCAATAGTGCATTGATTCCGCCCATTATCTTTAGAATATTGTAAGGCATGATCAGCCATTGTCACGGCATTGTCAATTGTAATATCTGAGCCATACCGTGATATGCCGGCGCTTGCCGTCCTATCTTCTAGGACCTGTCCATTCATTATATTAAATTTATGAGCTTCTATAGATGTTAAGAGGATTGATCCTAAACACTCAATCTCTTCCCAGTGTTTAATATCATCTTGGATTGGTATGAACAATATGAATTCTTCACCGCCCATTCTAGCCGCAACTCCACCATAACGAACAGCGAATGAGAATAGGATTGTGCCTAAGTCTTTAATAACTATATCACCGGCGTCATGCCCATATGTATCGTTGACTGACTTAAAATAATCCATGTCTATAGCGAATATCCAACCTTCCTTGTTATTGTTTTCATTGATATACTCATAGAACCCTCTGCGACTATACAGACCAGATAGCATATCACGGTTAGTCAAAGTTCGTAGTTCTTCATTCTTATCATATTCATTTGTCACATCATATAGACTTCCAACTATCTTAATCGGATTGCCGTCTTCGTCTCTTATTATTTTACTGACACGGTTAATGTTTAAACGCTCACCGTTTCTATGATAAACTCGATACCCTTCCTCAAAACCTGAGTCAATACTGGACGTAAGATATTCAAATAGCTTATTGTAATCCTCCTCATAATTATTAGATAAAGGATCAATTCTGCGCTCTAATACATTCTCAAGTGTAAGTATAGGATATTCATCTTTTGGTAAGTCATAAATCTCACGGAACACATCATTATCTTCGGTAAATATTTTTTGTTCATAGTCATATTCAAATAGTCCGACGTTACCATGAATGGCAATGTTGTTCAGACGGTCTAGTGACTGCAGTAATTCTTGAGCCGCTATATCTGCGCTTTTAGAATAGTGTCTATGGAACCTTGCTTCCTCTTCAAGTTGATCTAATATCTTCTGAATGAAACTACGAACCACGTAAGCACAGACAACCGCACTAATACCCATAACAAACGCAAGCACGGATTCAGATAAATTCTGCTTAACCGCATACGGCTCAATTTGTTCATAAATATGGAAAAAATCATTCCCGGAGGAGTCCAATACATCATGTAACGCTATGTAAGTTGAAAAGATGTATATAAAAGAATACGCAGCTGAAAACCATATAGCTTGTTTGGTCTCAACCGTTAAGACAGACAGTAATATCGCAAGGGTCATCCACCCATGTGATAACATATCCATCTGATGGTCGCCGGTGGTGAATATAAGTTGGGTAGTCATTGCAAAGAATACTGCAATAAGAATCAAATACCATGCACGAGTTGAGCAAGTCTGAGTTGAGCACTTATTATATTCTTTCCATCGCCATCTAACAAAGACTATCAGTTCGATAGACGCAGCTAGTGTTTGCGTGAATAATCTGATTTCGCCATTCGGGGAGTTATAATATGTAAATATCCCATCAATAAAAGCACCAAGAATAATATATGGTGTGAGATACGCCATTAAAAGATGCGTAAACATGACGTATCTTTCGTTGTTGATTTTCATTTATATTCCGTTTATTTAAATTATTATTATTTATAAACTTTTATAATCTATAAATTTTAATCAATTCTTTACGTTTCGTAGCAATAACTGAAATTATGAACCTTTGTAATACTTCGTCACATCCTTAAAGGTGCGGCCTTTCTTATTGAAAGTTTTCATTGGATTCTTGAACCAGAGCACGTCTGTTGTACCAGCCTTAATGTAACCAATACACCAACCACGGCCATCAACGGCATAAATGTGAGATGGGATGTTGTAATCAATATCGTTCCATGCAGTTGTTTCTTGTAAGTATTTCATTGTTAAACCTTCTTAGAAGCTATAGCGATAGTAGTAATAATCATTCCAACAAAACCAACCAAAAGTGCAGTTTCGATATGTGAACCGTAGTTTGTGCCAAATTCGATCATTGTGTTAAGCATTTCAGAATCCTTGTTTTCCATTTGTTAATACTATTATATCAAAGGAAATCATGAATGTAAACAACTTTTTCATATTTTTTCATATTTTGTGAAAAAAAGTTTAGTCGTGGATACCTTCAGCAATTAGTTCGTTAAATGGACGGAGTTCTCCCATGTAGACCTGAAAAACCTGCGCGCCTCCGCTTGATCTGATGTATTGTCTACCACCATCAATCATATTACCATTTTTGAACGATTTGAATGTATGGTGAGATTCGCTGTATTCCCAAAGCCCATCGTCATTTTCTACTAGCCCAAATTCAAGATCCTCTACCATATCGGCATCTATAATCATAAGGTCATTGGACATATTGTCAATGAATAGTCCAAAGTAATTATTCCTAAACTGAGGATGTGGTGTACTACGATAAAAGATATCCACTGGCGCATCACTTGATCTTAGGTCAGTTGTACAAACATATTTAATTGGTACACCATCACGCTTAGAATAAATTTCACATACTTTTTCTGTATCAACTGTTGGGTTATGCTTTACTTTCATCGTGCTCATTACCAATCCTCTAATGTTTCTGTTTCTTTTTCTAGGTCGTAGTTCATAGGTTCGACCATCAGTTCCAACGGCTTAAGGAAATTCTTTTCAAAGTTAGTATCATAATCTACGCAATTGTGTTTTTCAATTTCCTTAACAAATCCATCGTTCGTGAATGCAACGATATTGCTATGGAAAGGATTAGGTTCCAAAAGGAATAATCGTTTACATTTATCACCACCTTGAATCGGAGCGTATTGGTCGCTAAGATCATTTTCTTGTACATAGTTATTGTGGCGAATTGCAGCACGAGATCCGATAGGAACGGTATCCTTAACGAGATCATAATCAAGGCGAGATACACCACCTACTGCGGCAATTTCATTTAGGTCAACTGATATGAATTCCTGTTTGATAGCCTTAACCCAATTACGAAGGTCTGTTTCATCCTTGTCAAGAATATGTGGAATAGCTTGTTTGAGATATTTCTGACTCCATTTAGGAGTACTGGATTTGATGATCTCCAGGCCCATAACCTTAATATAAGGACTATCTTCTGGGTAACGCGTACCTTCTGAATCTCTGACTCGTGCGTAGTATTTTTTCTTAGCGGTAAATACTGCAGCGTCAGCAATGATTTCTCGTTCAGCACCAATCTTATCTTTGTTATATGCACCCAGATCGTGGGCGAAATCATTAATCGTTTTTTCTATTGTTGGTTGGATTACTTTTTGTTCAAATTTGTCTGCCCACTCAACGTAATCATTAACAGGTAATCCTGGGTTTTTAGCAATGTACATTTCTACGAATGGCTCAATGTGATAATACACGGAATCCGTATCACCGTACACAATGTAAGGTTTTTCCTGAGGCAGCATCTTTTGCAGAGTATCTTCTATGTAGTTCGCTAGCTTCTGAATAAAGTAACGACCATTACCTGTGATAGCCGCAGCCATATCCTCGTTGAATAGTGGGAACCATTTGTTGGCCATTGCACCATACAATGAGTTAATCATTGTCTTTTCTACGAGCTGCTTTGTGTTGAAAAGGGATTCGCCGTTTTCGGCTTGTTTGAGTAGAGCTTCGAGTTCATCGGTTGAAAGAGCACGTAGCTCGTCTTCGGTATAATCTAATACGTCTTTCATATCTATCCTTTATTCGTTACTATAAAATTATATACCATTTTTGGTTAACATACCAAGGACAATTTTTGTTATTTCAATTTCTTGTATTTTCTTTTGGCACTGGTTACAAACATCACGGATAGTATCACCATCTTTATCATGAAAAGTTCTTAGTGATTTGTTCTTTTTACAGGACGGGCAGTCCTTATGATTTTGAGTTAGAAACCTATGCTTTTCCATAGGTTTCATTTGGCTTAAAGTATTTGTCATGCCGCTTTTTCCTTAAGAATTTGCTTAATAAGAATCTTGCGCTGTTGATATTTGAACATATCGTTTTTAGCTTTCTTACGAGAGTCATAGATATCTTGAACCATTTCTGGGATCATACCTAGTTTATCTTTAGTGAATACTGCACCATTGATTGCCAAGGACATGTTGTGTTCATTAAGTAATGATGTAGTATGCTCCCATACATCGTCAGGTAAAGTTAAGCGTTTAGATTCGTCTTGGTCGTTGAAGTAAGTAAGTATTACATCACGCAATGCATCAGGGAGCTTGTACTTAGGGACGAATGTTTCAGGGCTCATATTAAATCCAACCATCCCAAGGAGAGGATACATTGAGTTAACGTCAGCAGAAACCACCCACTTATGTTTACCTTTATTAGGATCTCGAACGTAACCACCGACAACATGTGGATTTGGGAATTCCTGTCGCATAGGCATAACTTGTTGATTAAGCATTGACTTGTTACTGATGTATTGAGACCAAGGTTTAACAGTACCCATACTATCGCCGATTTGAACACCCATCTTTTCGGCAATCATTAGCATAAGCACAGTGAAGTTCTGTTTATCGTCAATACGTTTAATAAGATAGGTATCCTTTGCGCCGTAGAAAACGAATTCAGAGTGAGCTAATTCTTTTACTTCATCCAGGTTACTAGCAATAGCTTCTTTATAAATTTTGGAATTGCGCTGTTCTTCGGTTGGGTTATCTGGGATGATATAATTACCAGTGTAGAAATCGTCAAACCCAGCGTATTCCGAATGTTGTACTTTGTTTTCTTTTAATTCAAATTCAGCTACGCTATCCAATGAATATGATGGCATTGGGTGGAATGTGAACTTTTTGTAAACATCCATCAAATCAATATAGAAGTGGCCATCTACATTAAATTTGAAATTAATCTTACCTTGGAATTCACCTTCTGAATATGATACCGAACCATAGTTTGATAGGCGGCTTGTATCCATACCGAGGTTTTTCATACGGTTATAGATGTAAGGAAAGTCGAATCCTCCGCCGTTCCAAGCGTAGATAATCAATGGATCAAGTTTAGCGAAAATGCTGAGATACGTTTCAATAAGTTTTACTTCGTTATCGCAGTTAATGTACTTAATAGGAAAATCAAATTTGTTCGCGTAATCAGATTCGTGTTTCCAATCTCGTACACCAAGTAGGATCATTACATCTTCTTTATTGTCATAGAACTGAAACATTGAAATAGGTTCAGCTGCCTTTTCTGGGACTGGGAATCCTGTGCTTGCTGTGCCTACGCGCGTTTCAATATCGAGATACCAAATACGAGGCTTGGTGTTATATCCACCTTCCTTATTCCAATAATTATCTCGGATGTTGCGGTACATAGGGTCAAGGAATCCGTACTGATCACGGCCTTGTTTTGCATTTCCTTGCTTTTTCTCTAGGCGGATTGATTCGTCTAGGATGTAAGTGTACAAGCCTTTTGATTGTGGTTCGTACCACTCATAGGGTAGATCAATTGGCTTTTTGATTGATTTTTGTAGATTAGTATCGTATGCGCGCTCAAAGAATTGGTAACCTTCACGCCAAGTTGCTTCGAATTGTTTCATATCTTTCCTTTCCTTAATTTGATACTATTATATCAACGGGTCAATTAAATAAAATGATAGGGGCCATTAAGACCCCGACGATATTATATACCTATTTTCTTCTTGCGGCCAGCCTTATCAATCTTGGAAATACCATCTTCCCTGAGGTAAGATTGTGTAGCTGTTGTGATACGATTATTCATTCGCTTGTTAATTTCAGATCCTAGTTCAGCAGGAAGGACTTCATGTGATGTGAATAACTCATGGAAGGTTTTATCATTTAATCCATTATCTTTCCAAATAGATAATGCTTCGGCTTTATCAAGTTTACGAAGTTCAAGAATATCAAATAAGCGGCCTTTACGAAGTAATGCTGAATCAATCTCATCATATGTTTGGTTAGTTGTGATGATGAACTTTGTTTTGTTTTTCTCTACGCCATCTGTATATGATAGGAATTGATTTAAGAATGCATTTTTAATAGCATCATCTTGACTCATTACTTCAGCATCTCGCTTCGTTAACATATAATCAAGATCGTCGATAATACAGAAATCTGGAGTGTTCTTTTCTAATGTTCTCCAAAAAGTATCATTTGCAAGTACGTCTGTACTCTTAACAAATGCTGTGCTGATAAACTGATTCTCAAGAGCAGGATTATCTTGCATCTTATCGTATGGAATTATCTCAGGATTTTGTATAGCATATTTAAGAGCTAAAGTAGATAGTTTTGATTTACCTAAACCAGGTTCACCGACTAAAAGAAGGATGTTCTCAGCGCCTGTAAAGAACTGCTGAAGCATAATGTCACAATTAATATAAGGATAATACTTATCAGAAATGTAATCCATTTCGTCTTTTCTAAATACTTTTACTACCTCTTGTAGTTGGCCGTTGCTCACCGAATACGAATATGTAAACATCTCAACAGCACATTCTTCCTTAGTATGTTTATCGTAAGCATCCCAAATGAGCTGTAATGATTCTTCTGTCTTAGCGTAAATAGAGCCAAAAATATCTATT
>Ga0102954_1000574_pt1 | contig 11240 bp, 10 predicted proteins | sample SalPonA_C_H2O_MG_FD_78511 | JGI IMG/M metagenome (GOLD analysis project Ga0102954, IMG submission 78511) | Water microbial communities from South San Francisco under conditions of wetland restoration - Salt Pond MetaG R2A_C_H2O_MG | ecosystem: Environmental > Aquatic > Non-marine Saline and... | reverse complement strand
CAGAGTTGCGTCGAATGGTGGCCAAGGATCTGTCCAAAGATCTTAATGAAATCGTTAGTAAATCAGTGGATTAGAAGTGTTATTTAAAAAGCTCGTCATGGGTCGATATGCGGTGTTGGTCGGGGTCTCCTTCGGAGCGTTGATCTCTGTCGTTGGCCTACTGTTTACGTCAGCTTTCATCTGGCCATTGATCATTTTTTTATTTCTGACGATTCTCGGATTTCGGGACTACTTCAAAAGCACGCATCCGGTGCGCGCCAATTATCCTCTGATGGGGCGACTCAGATACTTGTTGGAAAGTATTCGCCCAGAGCTCCGTCAGTATTTTTGGGAATCTGACACTGACGAGACACCGTATTCTCGCAATCAACGTGCGATGGTTTATCAACGCGCGAAAAACAATCAAGCAAAACGCTCATTCGGAACCGAAAAAGCGGTGTACGAAGAAGAATACAATTGGCTGAATCATTCGATCAATCCCATCAAAATTACCGATCATGATTTTCGGGTGTCCGTCGGAGATGAAAAGACTGGACAGGTTTACTCCATGTCTTTGTTAAACATCTCGGGTATGTCCTTCGGCGCGTTGTCCCCACCTGCGGTCGAGTCACTGAGTAAAGGCGCCAAGCTCGGAGGCTTTGCTCAGAATACCGGAGAGGGGTCATTGTCGATCTATCATGAACGTGGCGGTGGTGATCTCATTTGGCAGATCTCGACCGGGTACTTTGGTTGCCGCACATCCGATGGGCGGTTCGATCCAGACCTTTTCCAGGCGAAAGCCACGAGCGATCAAGTGAAAATGATTGAGATCAAACTCAGCCAGGGTGCAAAGCCCGGTCATGGAGGAATCCTTCCTGCTCCCAAAGTGACAGAAGAGATTGCCAGAACGCGCGGGATTCCTGTCGGGCAGACGTGCGAATCGCCGCCGAGTCACTCCGAGTTCCGAACACCCGTTGAATTACTCGAGTTCAGTCAGCGTCTGAAACATCTGTCTGGGGGCAAGCCTGTTGGGATTAAACTCTGTATTGGCCATCCTTGGGAATTTGTATCGCTGGTCAAAGCCATGGTTGAGACGGACATCCGCCTGGATTTTGTGACGGTCGATGGGTCAGAGGGTGGAACTGGCGCAGCACCGACTGAGTTTTCTGATCATGTTGGTTCACCGCTGCGTGATGCAGTCGTATTTGTCGATAATACGCTGCGCGGAGCAGGCTTGCGGCACCAGGTTAAGGTGGGTGCGGCTGCGAAAATTGTCAGCGCTTATGATATCACGCGTCTCTGTGCTCTCGGTGCTGACTGGTGCAATATGGCTCGACCCTTTATGTTTGCGCTGGGATGTATTCAAGCCAAAGATTGTGGCTCTGGTCATTGCCCAACCGGCATTACAACCATGGATCCCAGCCGATACAGAGCCTTAGACATCCCCTCGAGAGCAGAACGGGTGTCCAATTTCCATCAACACACCCTTGAAGCGGTCGCCGAATTACTGGGTGCAGCCGGTATCAAGCATCCAAATGATCTCAATCGGCGTCACATTGTGCGGCGATTATCAGCGAGCCAAATTAAGTTGGCCGACCAGATCTATCCGAAGGTGAGTTCAGGCGTTCTGGTGACGGGTCAAGGGGTTCTTGAGGATCCTCGTTTGCGGACCTACTGGCCACTGGTCTCCAAGGACAGTTTTCACCTCGATGATCAACAGACGGAGCTTGTCTAGGCCGATTTCATGGCCCTGAGACCCTAGGTCCGCTAAGATAGCCGCCGACCGACCAGGGAGCCGTCGTGTATTCACTATTGAAGCCTGCATTATTTCGGATTGATCCCGAAGCCGCTCATGATCTGACGATCCATTCACTCCAATTCATGGGTCAGTGTTTGGGGGCGTCAACACCAATTCAGGGACGCTCGTGTGAAGTGGCAGGGCTACGATTTGCCAATCCGATCGGCTTGGCTGCAGGGCTTGATAAAAACGCCGTCGCTGTCTCCGGATTTTCGCGTCTTGGCTTTGGACACATTGAAGTGGGCACTGTCACTCCACGAGCGCAACCGGGTAACCCGAAGCCACGGGTTTTTCGTCTCGAGCGTGATCGTGGGTTGATTAATCGCTTTGGCTTTAATAACGATGGGATTGACGCACTGGTCGCACGCCTGACGAACCACCCTTATGCGGGCATTATTGGCGTGAATATTGGAAAAAATAAGAACACGCCGAATGAAACGGCACATGAAGACTATGTGCACTGTCTTCAGAAGGCAGCAGCTGTTTCTGATTACATCACCATTAATGTGTCGAGTCCGAATACTCCAGGCTTACGAGACTTGGCGGATGCCGATAAAATTTTAGATGTGGTGGCGCCAGTTCTTGAGGCACGAGCAGGTTTACAAAACCGCAGACAGCAGCCGCTTCCCGTGTTTGTCAAACTGGCACCTGATTTTCTTGATCACGATTTACAAAAAGTCTTGGAAGCCTTAAAGCGCTCAGCGGCAGATGGTGTGATTTTGACGAATACAACCATTCGGCGAGAGGGATTGAGCGGTCGACACCAAGCGGAGGTTGGCGGCTTGTCTGGCGCGCCTTTGTCGATGCAATCAGAGCATTGCTTACAGGTTGCCGTGGCAGCTTTGGAAGGAGCCTTACCTGTGATCTCTGTTGGAGGAGTGATGTCTGGGGATGATGCTCAACGCCGGCTAGAACTGGGGGCGTCTCTTGTTCAGATCTATACTGGGTTAATTTATCGAGGGCCGCAGCTCGTGAAAGACGCGATACGGGTGACTCGATGATCAGGTGTGCTTCAACCGCACCCCTTATGAGGGTGCGGCACATGTGGAGCTCTATGAAGCAATCTGTGGATCGCAGTGAATCCCGGATACGCCGGTTAGGCCATCCCAAGATGCGGCTCGACCATCCCGCCAACCCGAAAGCCAGGCGTCTCGACCAAGGCCAGATACCGTCGGGCAGATCTCACGAGATTTGCCGCCGATTCCAGCACGATAGCCGCGATTGTAGAAACGGTCAGTTAAGCTGCGTTTTATTGTTTTCATCGATTGTGATCTCCTTGAAATCGGTTATCGAAGCCGATTGTGTTTCCATGGTTGTCACTTGTGATTTCTTATGAATCACGACCTCAAACATAGCACAGGTATTTTCGCGATTGGAACTCTTCTGGCCACCGATGATCTGGTCGCCGATGAGGTCAAGGCGCTGGGGCTTGATGTCCGTGGCCGTCAGCTGGGATGGGTGACCGCCGAAGGCACTCTCAACGATGCCTACCGAGCGTTGTTAACCACACGCGTCGGCGATCGGGTTGTGTGGATCTTACAACGAGGCGAGGCCACTTCAGCCGATCAATTCCGTGATTTATTACGCACCATTGATTGGAATCAAACACTCTATCCTGGTGCGAGTATCCGCGTTGATATCACCGGTAAAGTGGCTTGGGTGAAAGATTCGCGTTTTGCCGGTCAACTGGTGATGGATGCGATCCGTGATCAAGCATCTGTTGCGAATCGGCCGCGCCCTGACTACGAAACCGAGGAGCCATCCGTTCGATTGGCAGTTCGGTTTGGTCGAGGGCAGGTGGATATTGGTGTGAATTTAAATCGATCACCATTGAACCAGCGGGGTTATCGCACCGAGGGAGGGGAAGCTCCGCTTCGCGAAACGCTGGCTCAAGTGATGTTGTCGCGACTCAAAATTGATCAGCCAAAGCCCACTGTTGTGATCGATCCTTGCTGCGGATCCGGAACCATTCTGATCGAAGCCTGTATGCGGTTAAGCCAGATTGCACCACAACGATTTCGGGCCTCGAGCCAGTTATCTCGATGGACTGGACTCGAGAAGATCTCATGGACGGAATTAGTCGCGAATGAGCGTCTAAAGGAACAGGAGCCGTCAACGCGATTTTTCGGGTTCGATATTAATTCGGACGCTGTTGAGCGTGCGCGAGCAAATATTGAGCGAGCAGGGCTGAGTCAGTGGATCACGGTTGATGTCGCCGCCATCGACGATTTAACGCCTGAGAACTTCGCATTGAGCGAGGCTGACCACGTCTGGATCTTAGCTAACCCCCCTTACGGCACAAGACTGAGCCGTCATGAGGATTTGGCCGAACTGTATCGAATTCTCGGTGAGCGGTGTAAAGCATTTAGCCATGCGCATTTGGGGCTCATTACGTCAGAGAAGGAATGGATTCAGGCGGTTGGCCTTCGATCGGATAAAAAGTGGGAGATGCAAGCCGGCGGAATGCGTTTGAACATTGGGAAATTCGCTCTTGGCTTGAATCCGGTCATGACTCAAGAACACGACGCATCCGAACCTCCAGAGGAAATTTGGCCCTTACTCAATCGATTAACAAAGAATTTAAGGTTGAGATCAAAGCTTCTGAAGAAGAATGAAACCAACTGTTTTCGTCTCTACGATTCAGACCTGCCTGAATACAATGTGGTCATCGATCAATACGCAGACTATCTGCATATTCAAGAATACCGCCCACCAAAGACTGTGGATCCGAAACGCGCGAACGATCGACGTCAGTTGATTCGTCAGTGGGTTCCGAAGCATTTGGGGATTGCGTTGAAGCATGTGGTTTATAAAGAACGGTTTCGACAATCCGGGAACTCACAATATGAACGAAATGCTGAGCCTCTCTGCGTTGCAGTTGATGAAAACGGCATGCACTTCGAAGTGAATTTAACCACCTATACCGACGTCGGCCTGTTTTTGGACCACCGCCCACTCAGACGTTGGTTGCTGGAATCCTGTCGTGGCTTGAGGGTGTTGAATTTGTTCTGTTATACCGGAGCGTTAAGTGTCGCTGCGGCCAAAGGACTGGCGCGCTCAGTGACCAGTATCGATATGTCAAAGACCTATCTCACCTGGGCGCATCGTCATTTTGAAATCAATGGCCTAAACCCGAAGCATTACCAATTTATCCGGGCTAACGTCCTGGAATGGTTGACTGAGAACCCAGAGCCGCAATTTGACTTGATTATTTTGGATCCGCCGACGTTTTCAAACACAAAAAGCACTGAACAAACGCTTGATATTCAGCGTGATCACAGCGCTTTAATTGACGCCTGTCTTCAGTGGCTTGCGCCTAATGGTCTGATGTATTTTTCAAATAATTTTAAAGGCTTTACTCTCGATGAGTCGGTCTCTGAACGATGTATCGTCAAGGATTTAACCCGCGCCAGCATCGATCTTGATTTCGATCGAAGAGCGCCACACTTCTTATTTAAGATTTCGCCGAAGACAGATAACGAATCAGTGTGAAGTAGGCGGCCCAACTGATCGTTAAGATAATGGTGGTGGTGAGATCTCCGTATGGGAAGCTTAAATCTCCAAGCCGTGCACCACCGACGTAGGTTAAGGCCGCTCCCAGTGCGCTCGCAATCAATACCCAGAAAGGTCCTGACCAGCACCACTTCAGTCCGTGGTTGAGCGTCGTCGGGAAAATACTCCAAAGTGCGATCAGCCAGATCGGTAGCAGTGTGGTGTTGCTTGAAAACGTCAATACGCCAACTGCTGTGAGCGCGCCATCGAAGAAGAGCCCAATGGCGGCATAAATCGGCAGAAGCAGGCGCTCTCTGGTGTCTGAATAACTCACCCAGTGGTATAACGCCCAACCAAAGGCAAAGACAGCAAAGGCGTCGCCACCGATGACGACCAGAAACCAAAGCGCCTGGAAGACGCCAAGATTCCGGATGACTTTGCCCATTAGGCGAGCCTGAGTTGAACCACAGGTGTTTCTTGTCGGGCTTTTGGTTTCGCCAGAATCAATTGCGCAAGCCCGAGTTGGCGTTCATGAAACCCGCCTTCGCAATACGCTAAATAGAATTCCCACATCCGACAAAAACGCTCATCGTAGCCAAGCTCCAAAATGCGTTCTTTTTCCTGATTAAATCGATGTCGCCAAGCCGCTAGGGTCCGTGCGTAGTGGCTGGCAAAATCTTCCAAGTGTAAGAGCCGTAGATCAGAGGCTCGGCCAATGGATTGCATAATGCTACCAATCGATGGAATAAACCCGCCTGGAAAGATATAGCGCTTGATGAAATCAACGCTGGTGACTGCGATCTGATAGCGTTGTTCGACAATGGTAATGGCCTGAATCAGCGCCAATCCATTGGGTTTGAGGCGCTCTGACAAGGTGTTGACGTAAGTATCCAGGTAGTGGTGGCCAACCGCCTCGATCATCTCAATAGAGACCAATTTGTCATATTGGCCAGTCAGGTCCCGATAATCTTGTTTCAGGACGGTAACTCGATCCTCAAGGTTGCGCTCTTTGACCAAGCGGACCGCATGCTCGTACTGCTCTTCAGAAATGGTCGTAGTCGTGACCCGACATCCATAATGATCAGCTGCGTGAATCGCAAACCCACCCCAGCCTGTGCCGATTTCCAACACATGGTCAGTGGGTTCAAGATGGAGTTTCCGACAGATGTGGTCGAGTTTTTCCAAGGAGGCGCTATGCAGGTCGTTGGTGTCATCGGCAAATAGCGCCGATGAGTACATTAACGTTGGGTCGAGGAAGGTCTCGAACAATTGATTGCCCAAATCATAATGCGCCTCGATATTCTTCTTGGAGCCTTTGATGGTGTTTTTCTTAAACCAATGAGCCGCTTTCAGAAGAGTCCGAAAATAACGAGTGAATCCTGTTTCCATTTGATCAGTGAGGTGGCTGTTGGCGACGAAAAAACGTGTGACTTGATCCAGTGAGCTAGTGCTCCAGTTCCCAGCCATATAAGCCTCACCAGCACCGACTGAGCCACGAAAGGCGACATCTGACCAAACCTGTGGGTCGAGGACATTGATCGAGGCTTCAGGTCCGGCCTCGTCACCTTCAAACGAAAATGTATGCTCGCCATCGGCGATGGTCAGCCGTCCAAATTGAACGCCTGAAAATGCCTTGAGCAATCCGCGTCGTGCGAGCTTTTGAGCGATTGTCAGATCCTTTGACTCTCGGACGATTAAAGACTTTATTTCTGTCGTTGTTTGCGTCATATCGATCCTTAAGGGTGAGGGTGGTAGGTTAGCCCTTTGCGCCAGAGCGCAAAAGCTTCTCGATAAATCCCACCGATAACCATGAAGGTCTGCGGCCAAATTCCGAGAAATAAAGGTTTGATTGAGTGACCATCGTAAGGAGTCAGCGATAACTGTAATCCCGCCTCAAACATGAGTTGCTCGTCGCCTTGGTCTTGAAGTCCGAGATAAATCGAGACTTGATTTTCATCAGGCCATCGGACGCGAGTGACGTAACGTTGCGTGACCGGATTAAATGGCGAGACGTGAAAGTCTTTGTCAAAGGTGAAGGTCTCTCCATTCGCAACTTTTGAATAGGGAATGACATATCGATGGATCTCATTCCAGGGTGTATTCGACACCTCATAAATCAAAGCGCCTGGCGTTTCATCGTGATGGTGTAGAAAGTAGACCGACAATGGATTAAACCCGAGTCCCAAACAATGGGGGTTCGTTAAGAGTTTGACTGGGCCTGACAACTCCACGCCTAAAGCACTCGAGGCAAACTGTCTTGCCGCATCACCGCTTGGGTGAGCATCATCACAAAGGTGCCGCTCGGTTTTAAAGCTGAGTAATCCTGTCTGATTGACCTTGAGCGCTGTCTGTTGAAAGTCATTGAGTCGGTCCAGATCCAGATAGACCATGGCGGACTGGTATTGAAAACGATGGACTTTCGGGGCAAGTCGAGCATGCCAGGTTGACCCTCGAGCCGTCGCGTGAATCATCGACTGCATCTCAGGCATAAATCCCCAACGTCTGTTGAATGGCTATCGCGGCTTTTTCTCCAGAAACCACGCCATCTTCATGAAATCCGTTGCGGCACCAGGCGCCTGCGACGGCAATGCGTGAGTGCTGATTGACCGATTCAATCTGCGCTTGGATGCTCAAAGATTCTGGCCCAAACTGCGGGTGCGCATAGGTCCACTGGCCTAAAATCGTTGATGGATCAATGTGCTGAGTATTGTTTAACGTCACAAAAAATTGATGCGGTCCCTGAAGGTTTTGCAATCGATTCATGTCGTAAGTGACGACCGCACCCACGCCCTGTGGTTGTTGTTGAATCTGGTAGTTCCAGCTCGCCCATGCGCGCTGATTCTTGGGCATTTGTGAGCGATCTGTATGCAAAACCACCTCGTTATCTGCATAAGGAATACCGGAAAGAATGGACTTCAGTTGCGTCTCGGTCTCGTCCAATAACGCATAGGATTGATCGCTGTGTGAAGCCAATACCACGGCATCAAAGCTCTCTGGGCCATGATCGGTGAATACCTCAACTCCAGCATCTGTTTGTCTGACCGAGCGTACGGGTGTCTGCAGACGAATCGCATGGCGAAATGATCGGGTCAGCGGTTCAATGTAGCTGCGCGAACCACCAGGCAAGGTGTACCACTGAGGACGATCGGTGACAGACAGCAGTCCATGATTTTTAAAAAATCGAATAAAAAACAGCGCCGGCATTTGCTTCACGTCACCAAGATCTGACGACCAGATCGCAGCTGCCATGGGGAGGAGGTAGTGAGAGTGAAAGAGCTCACTAAAGGCCATGGTGGCGAGATAGTCCTGAAGCGTCAGCGAGGGATCGATACTGTCCTCAGAAAGATCCTTGATTGCCGTTTTGTTGAATTGAACGATATCCCGCAAAAAGCGCAGGTAGGCTGGAGAGAATAGACGAGACCGTTGCGCGAATAAGGTGGAAAGATTGGTGCCTGCATATTCGATACCGGTGGTTTCTGACATCACAGAAAAGCTCATGTCCGTGTTTTGGTGCGCCAGTCCAATTTCGTCTAACAGAGTTAAAAACCGAGGATAGGTCCACTCATTGAAGACGATGAAGCCGGTATCGACTGCGTATTGAATTCCATCAAGCTCAACATCGACCGTATGGGTATGTCCGCCAATCCAATCATTCTGCTCAAAGACGGTCACTTCCACGTGCGGTTGCAACCGATAGGCCGCAGTGAGTCCAGAAATGCCTGAGCCGACAATGGCGACTCTGGGGCGGATTTGGCTATTCATGATTTTAGGTCCTTAAAGGCATCGATGGCTCGTTGTCTTGATGTTTTGAGATCGACAATGGGTGCGGTATATCCTTGTGGAATCGATCCGCTCCAAGGAGCGTGTCGTTTCTTGACTGGAATCGTCAACAATTCCGGTATCCAGCGGCTGATGTAATTCGCTTGAGGATCGTGTGTTTCACTCTGACTCACCGGGTTGAAGACTCGAAAATAAGGAGCGGCATCCGTTCCTGTCGATGCACTCCATTGCCACCCTCCATTGTTGGCACCTAAGTCCGAATCCACTAAAAATTGCATAAAATGCGCTTCGCCAATGCGCCAGTCGCACAGCAGGTTCTTGGTCAAAAACTGCGCCACAATCATACGAACGCGATTGTGCATCCACCCCGTGGCTTTCAGTTCTCGCATGCCTGCGTCGACGATCGGGATTCCGGTTCGACCCGCTTTCCAAGCGTCGATTTCTGCGGGGAGATTTCGCCAGACAAGCGCCTCAGTCTCTGTGCGAAATGCACGGTTCTTCGATAGACGTGGAAAACCAACCAGTAAATGCTGGTAGAAATCACGCCAAATCAGTTCGTTGATCCATGAAAAGGCGTTGTCAGGAAACTCCCAGATCGGTCGTTGGATCTGATCTTCAGCCGCTTGAATGCATTGGCGGGGCGATAACAATCCACGCGCTAACGCTCCGGATAAACGACTCGTTCCTGAAACATCGGGCTGGTTACGTGTGCGGTCATAGTGGCCTAGCCGATGGGTAACAAAGTCCTCGAGCGCGCGTTGTGCGTCCTCTTCTGTCATCGGAAACTGAGACAGATCGGAATCCGGTCGATCACAGAGACTCAACCATTGACTTGGCTCCACCGGAGCCCGAGATCGATGAGGTAAAGCAAATGGTCTCACGCCTTGATCTTGGTAGATGGATAACCAACGCCTCTTAAATGGACTGAAAACAGAATAGAAACGCTCATCACCGGTCAAGACTGTGCTCGGCTGCAGTAGCACACGATCGACGAATGCATGCACTGTGACGGAGCCAGCATGATCACGAATCTGCCGATCTCTTAATCGCTCGTTCCACTGATATTCCTGATTGAAATAGAGATCAGAGACACATTCAGTTGCGCAAAATTGCCCAATCCAAGCCACTTGGTCGTGATAGGTCTTTAAACGGATGACGGTGAGACAAATACCGAGCGACGCGAGGCTCGTTGACAAGGCAGTGAGTAACTGCTGGGTGTAATACAGGCGGTTGGGGCCATAGCCAAACGAAGCCCAATCGGACTCTGCAGTAAGAAACACGGCTGAGATTCGTGTGTTCGGATCGCAGTCAAGAGCTGCGGAGACCGCGGCATTATCGGTGACTCGAAGGTCGTCTCGAAACCAGATTAGACGATGTTGCATGATTCTCCTCAGTCGCATCCCGCAAAGAATATCGTGCCATCGTCCGAGCCGGCATTGAGTCGTAAGTGTTACCTAGGCGGTTGGCAAACGCAATGGAGTCTGACACTCTACTTATGGACTTGGAGATAACCACATGTTCTTCGGACGATTTTTAATCACACTCAATTGTGTGCTGTATGCAGCCATTGCACTCTGGGCGCTGTTTGCGCCTCAGTCCGTCTTGCAAGGCTTGGGGATTGAAGCAATCTCGCAAGCCGCCATCATCGAGATGCAGGTGCTCGTTGCTGGATCCTTTTTGGGGTTTTGCGCTTTACTCTGCGGAGGGATCCTTGATCAACGGAAGACGAAACGGTCGCTCATTGGTCTGTTCACGATAAACGCGGCTTGGCTTTTCACCCGTTGTATCGCATTGCTTGAGGGGTTGTCGCAGGAGAATTCCACCTATCTCTACATGGGATTCGAATTGGCCATGCTGATTCTGGTTTTGATCGCGCTACGACAGGTCAATGGACCACGTGGACGCACACTGTTTCGGCAGGAAGAAGCAAGTTTCTAACGCGCGAGGATGCGCTCAGCTGCCTCGAGCCCGCTTAAATACGCACCTTCCACGCGTCCGCCGGCCAAATAATCACCAGCAACCCATAGGTTTGGAGAGACCTGGTAGATTCCTTTTTGCGCCGTAAATTTGGGATTGGTCGGACGCGCATATCGCCACCGGTGTGAGAGCTTTGCCTTGGTTGTCACCTGAAAAGTCTCCGACAACGCCTCACGAATCAGCTCTGAGATCTCGGCTGGATCGCTCTCTAAAT
>Ga0102954_1000565_pt1 | contig 11329 bp, 13 predicted proteins | sample SalPonA_C_H2O_MG_FD_78511 | JGI IMG/M metagenome (GOLD analysis project Ga0102954, IMG submission 78511) | Water microbial communities from South San Francisco under conditions of wetland restoration - Salt Pond MetaG R2A_C_H2O_MG | ecosystem: Environmental > Aquatic > Non-marine Saline and... | reverse complement strand
TATTCTACTACTTATGCTGATACAGCTTTATCAGATTTCCAACAGCAAGTTATAGATAATAAAATAAAAGAGATAGCTGATGAATTAGTTTATATCTATGTAGGTGCTACACCTGATAAGAAAATAAGAGATTTTTGTAAGTGTGTTATTGATAAAAATAGATACTATGATAAATCTGAAGCTAATAAGCTAAAGAATGATAAAAGAAGAAAATGGAATTGTAGACATACTGTAATGCCTATTAGAGAAGATGTTGCTATCAATAGGGGCTATATTAAAGGAGATTTCACTTGCTAAAAAAGAAAATCAATTTTAAAAAGAGAAAACAAAATATTGCAAAGAACTATTTAAATCTATTTGGACTTGAATTACAATCAGATATTGTAACTAGAACTCAAAGAGGTATAGATAAGAATGGAAAACAATTTAGAGCATATAAGCAATCCACTATAAAGAAAAAAGGTAGTTCTATTGTAAATCTGCAAGATACATTTAGAATGTTAAAGTCTGTATCATTTAAACCTATAACTGGTGGGATCAGATTTTATTTATCAGGTAGTAGAAATAAAGGTTTAACTAATAATGATGTTGCATACTATAATAAAAAGAATAAAAGGGAATTTTTAGGCTTTACTAAAAAAGAAACTACTGAACTTAAGAAAGAACTAACTAAGATTTATAAAGGGCAGTTAATTAATAAGTAATTTCAAGTTAATCTAAAACTGTATAAATTAAAGCAAAGCAATTTAAAGTGTCTGTAAATTATTATAAATTATTATTTAAATTTCCACTCTAGATACTGTATTATCGGTGTTTTCTTTATTGGTAATTTATTAATTTATAGATTTTAATTCAAAATATAATCAATATAATAAGAATAAGGAGGGTAACGGGTAGTCCTTAAATCTTAATCTGGTGATATCTGGTATGTGAGAATATTTAGATTACTAAGTTACACCATAAATTTTAGACTATATTTTTATTTAATCTAACTGCTAATAATATGTAAAATTTTTAAAAAATTATATATTATGATATAATAATTCCAATGTAACTCTATGTTACAAAATCACTTTTTTAATTAAGGAAGTTTCAATGGAAAACTCAACCAACCAAAATGAGGTAAACGAGAACACTACAACTCCAGATGAAAATGTAGGAAATCCAGTTAATATGACTCAAGATCAATTGAATGAGTTAATTAACAAGAAATATGCTAAAGGTGCTGAAAAGGCTAAATCGGAATTATTAGGTTCACTTGGTGTAGATAATATTGATTCTTTAAAAGAATTAATTGAAGCTAAAAAACAACAAGATGAAGCAAATAAGACTGAATTAGAAAAGCTTTCGGAACAGCTGAATTCTACTGTTGCTGAAAAGCAATCACTTTTAGAACAAATGGAGCAAATGAAGTTTAAAACAGAAGTTTCTACTTTATCTGCTCAAAACGGTATTAAAGATGTTGAGGTGTTTGAAGTTATGTATGAAAAAGCTTCAAAGAACGAAGGGTTTGAAAAAGATACTTTTATTAACCAGCTTAAAGAAACAAGACCATATTTATTTGGACAAGAAACACAAACTAAGCCAAAGGTAGATAATACATCAAACAACAAGCAAAATCCTTCAGATAGATCTACACAAATCGCTAAGGCTCAACAACTTGCTAAAGAAGGCAAAGCTGGTGAAGCTAAAAAGATTTTAGATTCATTATATAAATAAAGAGGAATAAAAAATGGCTAACGTTATTACAACTGCTGCAACTTTAGATGATTCATTAATTGAATTAATTGATACAGAGGTACTTGTTTCAGGTGCTGGTGTAAACAAAATTGATAACTTTGTTGAAACAAATGTTGAAATTGGTGCAAAATCAATTTCTTTTACAGTATTTTCAAAATTAGCTAAAGCTACTACTCCATTAACAGATGGTGCTGATGTTGATTCTGTTGCTATGGCTGACACTTCAGTTCTTTTAACTCCAAAAGAGTATGGTAATGTTGTAACTACTACACAATTATCTAACTTACAAACTGGTGGAAAAGCTGACAGAGCTGCTGCAAGATTAACTGGTATCAACTTAGCTGAAACTACTAACCAATTAGGAATTAATGCTTTAGAAGCTGGAACTAACACAACTGCTGCTGCTTCTGCTGGTACACTTGCAAAAGGTGATTTAAGAGGTGCTTATGAAAGATTATCTTCTAAAAGAATTCCTAAAATGAATGGTTACTATGTAGCATTTATGAATCCTGCACAAATTTCAGATATTAAAGATGATTACATCTCAATTGCTCAAAATACTAATTTAGAATTAGCTACTAATGGTGTAGTTGGTACTTTAGAAGGTTTTGTTATCGTTGAAGATGCTGATGTAACTGCTGGACAAGTAAACTGTTTTGGTATGGGTGCATTAGGAAAAGCTGTATCTGCTGCAGAAGAGCCAGTTATTACTGGACCATTTGACAAATTAGGTAGAATGATGAATATGGGTTGGAAAGGTACTATTGAATATGGTATCGTTGATGACAACGCAATTGAAATCCTTACTGGTGCTTAATAAATGAAAGCAATAGCACTTAGAAAAGTAAAGTTCAGATGTAACGATAACTTGTATGAGTGCGAACAAGGTCAAGAGGTAGATATTAAATCTACCGACCTTGAACAAGCAAAAGCAAGTAAATTGTTTAAATTTGAAGAAAAAAAGACTGTAAGAAAATCTAAAAAGGTTGAATAATGGCACTAACTCTAACTAATGCAGAAATTATTGAAGCATCACCATTATTACTAGCTGATGTTGTTAGTAAAGCAACTGATGGATCTACTACCACATTAATAACACACGATTTAAGAGATTTAGATGAATATTCTGTAATCGGTGCTTACATTTGTTTCTTAGATGGTGAAAATAAAGGTATTGATAGAATTATTACTGATTATAGTTCTGCTGGTGGTGTAGCAACTTTTACATTTGATACTTTAGACTTTCCTATTGACAATACTACAATTTTCGCAATTATGTATTTATCATATAAATCTGCATCAGATAGAGCTAATGCTGTTTTAACTAATGATTTAAAGAAAAAGGGTTTTGATATAAACTTTTTTCTAAATCCAGCTGACTTAAAAGAATTACATCTTTATAGAACTGTTGCACATATTTGTTTAGCTAAAACACAAGATCGAAACGATGAAGATACTTACTGGGTTAATTACGAAACTTATATGGAAATGTATAATACAGAACTAAATACTTTAGTAGCTGATTATGATTCAGATGAAAGTGGAGCAATTAGTACAGAAGAGGAAGATTTAAATATTGGGCAAGTAGGGTTTCAGAGATGACAAATTATATCAAAAGCTTAGGTTATAGATTTACAACTAAAGATACATTAAATCCTTTAGAGTTTAGACTTATAGATATGGCTGTTGAAACTAATGAGGACATATCAGCATTAGGTAAAATTAGATATAATAGAACAGAAATTTATGAATTATGCTTATCCAAAAAAGGCTTTAATATAGATAGAGTTTCTGAAGTTTTAGATGGTATAACAGATTTATCAGAGTTGGTAACTGGTTCGGCTACAATTCAAGAAGAAGAACGAAGTTATTTAATTACATTTACATTTATAAAAGAGGTTTAATATGGCAATTGTAAAAGGTTATAATGGTAGCATTACAGCAGGTGGAGGTTCAGTCGGAGAAGTTAAAAACTTTTCTTTAGACCAATCTTCAGATGTTGTTGAAGTTACTACACTTGGGAGTGCTTGGGCAAAAAATGCTTCTACTATCAAAAGATGGTCGGGATCATTAACAGCACATTTTGATATTGGTGATACTGGGCAAGACGCATTAAGAACGGGATTATCTTCAGGTTCTGTTGTAGCTTTAGTATTATCATTAGGTGATGGAACAACTTATGCAGGTGATGCAGTAGTTGAATCTATTTCTATTGCAAATGATGTAGCAGGAATTGTTGAGGCTTCAGTATCGTTTACTGGATCTGATTCATTAACTGAAACACCATCAGCATAAATGATTTATAAGGCACTCTAAGGAGTGTCTTTTTAAGTTATTACAAGGATTGATTAAAATGGATATTAAAGCAGCATTACTTGCAGATATTTTAAAAGCCAATGAAAAGTTAAATGAAATAAAATTTACTGTTAATAAAAATGAATATACATTTTATTATAAATATATGACTATTTTAGAACATACTAGAATAAACAATTTATGTATTAAAGAAACTACTTACATCAAAGAAGATGGGACTAAAGAAGTTAAAAAAGAAAAGCAAGAGCATTTATTTCCTATTTATACAATTCTTGAAAAAGCTTTAGATAAAGATGGTAAAAGATTATTCAGTCTAACAAATAAAAATGATTTCGATACTATTGCTAAATTAGATTTAAGAATTTTATCTTTAGTTGCTGCAGAAATGACTTTAGATATTACTGGAAATTTAGAGGAGTTATCAAATGGCTGAAAAAATAGAATTTGACCTTACAGTAAATGGTAAAAAAGCTAAAAAATCTATTGAAGATGTAGAAAAAGCTCAAGAAGAATTAGGTAAAACTACAAAATCAACTACAAAAGATATGGAGTCTAACTGGGTCTCATTAGGTGCTAAAATTGCTGCTACTGCTGTTACATTTGGTGCTTTAATTAAGGCTGGGGCTGATAACGACAAAATGATGTTTGGCTTAAATCAAAGAACAAGAGAATACATCAAATTAGCTTCACAACAATACGGCGAAACTCAAAATATAATAGCTTCTTATGTTCAAACTGGTAAAGCTGCTGGAATGAGTGGTGATCAAATAAAAGCTATGATTGATCAAGCTATTGCTTTAGGTAGATTATATCCAAATGAAAGCACAGAATCTTTTATAGATAATTTAACAATGCTTAATACTACTGGTGAGGCTCAAGGTTATATAGTAGATATCTTAGAGCAAAAATGGGGTGCAATAGATTTAAAAGGTAAAAGTCTAGCTGAAAAAATGGCAGTAATAGAGGAAAAAACAGCAGGAGTTAATAAAGAATTTGGAAATTTAGATGGTGCTAAAGTTGATAAGGCATTAACTGAAGTTATGGCATCTTTTACAGACTTAGGAAAAGTTGTTTTAGGTTTATTATCAGATTCAGGAGCATTTACAGCATTAAGTAAAGGCTTAGGCTTTTTAAAAGCTACTATGAGTGGATTAGCTATTGCAACTGGATATGTAAAAATTGGTATTAAAGGCATATTTGGTCAAGATACACAAGAAGATATAAAAAATCAAACTGATTTAATTAAAGCAAATAATAAAGCTTGGAGTGATCTTTTTAATACTAAAGGCAAAGATTTACCTGCACCCAGCAAAGAGGACTCACTAGGTATAGAACAAACATCTAACAGAAAAGATCAATATAGTTTAGAAGTAACTAAAAAAGCCGAAGAAGAAAAACTAAAAGAAATTGAAAAAGCTAAAAAAATAGAAGCAGAATTAAGAAAAAAATTTGATGATGATTTTGTAAGATCTATAACTAGTAATACAGAGTATGAACTGCTACAGCTTCAAAAACAATATGATGAATATTCTAAGGTAGTAGGAAATAAAATTAAATTAAATGAATGGTATTCTAATGAAAAGAAAAATATTCTTGAAAAGAGCAAAGAAGATGAAAAGCTAATAAATGAAGAGATACAAGGATATTTCAAAGACACATTCTCAACTAAATTAACAGATAGCTTATTAGAAGGTAAAGCATCATTTAAAGATTTTGCAAATTCTATAATAACGGATATAGCTAGAATAATTATACAGAAACAAATTGCAAATGCTATTTCAGGTGCTATGAGTGGAGGTTTCTTTGCTCAAGGTGGTGTTATAGGTGGAGAAAGTCCTGTACAAAAAAGATTCGCAACTGGTGGAGTAGTTACAAGACCTACAAGACTTGCATCAGGTGGATTAGTAGGGGAAAGAAACAGAGCTGAAGCTGTATTGCCTTTAGAAAGAACTGCTAATGGAGATTTAGGCGTTAAATCAGCAGGTGGGAAAGGTGGTGTTGTTATTAATATTGAAAACAATTCCGGTGTTCCTATTGAAGCCGAAAATATTATGAGTGGTGGAAATAAAGAACAAGAAACAATCAACATAGTTTTAAGTGGTATAAATAAAAATACTAATGGTATTAGAGATATGCTAAAAGGAATGAAATAATATGACTTATCCAAATATAACACCGCTTAATGGTGTAAAAGAAACAAGTATAGGTAAAACAGTTAAATCTGAATTTGATGGAAACTATGTACAACAAAGGCTAAAAACAACTAGATTTAGAAAATCTTTTGAATTAAATTATGCTTTATCTGACACAGAATTTTTAGAATTAGATACATTTTTTCAAACTTATTTAGGTTCTAGTTTTACATTTACACACCCATCAACAAGCGTAGATTATACAGTTAGATTTAGTGAAGATACATTAAATGCTACATATCAAACAAGTAAATTAATAAAAGTTACACTTAAATTGGAAGAAGTTTAAATGGAAGATCTATCAAACATAGCAAAAGCAGAAAAAAATAAATTAGTTTCTGATAGTGCATTTTTAATAGCCTTAGATATTGAAATACCAGATACATTAGATATTATTAGAATTGTTAATAATAATGAAGATATTGTATGGAATGGTGTAACTTATCAGGCATTTCCTTTTGAACTAGATGAAATAAAAGAAACATCAAGCGGTGAAGTAAGTGAATTTACTTTAAAAGTTTCTAATGCTAATAATGTTATCGGAAATTATGTTAGAGAATATGATGCATATGTAAAAAATAATGGGTTTGAGCCTATTAAAGTTACTTTATCAGTAGTTAATACTAATAATTTAAATAGTGCTGATTATGAAGTACAGCATAAAGCTACATTACTGAAGCCTACTATAAATCATCAAGAAGTATCATTTACTTTAGGTGGTGTAAATGCTTATAATAAAACAGTTCATAATAGAATGTTAAGAAATGCTTGTAGATTTAAATTCAAGGGTGTTAAATGTGGTTATAGTGGTTTAGAGAGTGAATGTAATAAAACTTATGCAAGATGCCAAGAATTAAACAACCAATCAAGATTTGGAGGTTTTCCATTAATAGGTAATAAAGGTGTATTATTATGATAAAAGATTTTATAGGAATTCCTTTCATAGATAAGGGCAGAGACTACAAAGGTGCAGACTGTTATGGTTTGTGCCTTATTTACTTTAGAGATGTTTTAAATATAAATATTCCTGATGTTATTGCATCACCTAATCAAGTTAGAATGGCTTATTTAGAATACCTATCAAATATAAGGGATTTTTGGATTGAACATAAAGAACCTAAAGAAAATACAATAGTTGCTATGATGACTGATCCAGATAATCCTAAATTAGTTACTCATTTTGGTATAATATTAAAAATAGATGGAAAGCTTAAAATATTGCATACTTTTAGAGATACAGCATCTCATATTGTAGATATTGATAATCCAGTCTATAAAAACAGAATAAAGGCTTACTACGAATGGCGACATTAACACTTATAAATAATGCTTTTGACATTAACGACAAAGAAGTTTTTGCTATTGATAACAAATTTGATGGGCAACCTTTGTATTATGCTTTATCAGAGTATATAGAAAAATTTAAAGACAAAAGTTATGATGTAGTATTTTCAGTAAACGGAGTAATTACAGAAAATCTATTTACAAAAATTAATAAAGATTATCATATTGCGATTGTACCTATTCCAGCAGGTGGTGGCGGTGGTGGCGGTAAAAACATATTAAGAATAGTGGCTTTAGTAGCTTTGATGGTGGTAGCACCTTATGCTGCAGTTGCACTTGGTGTAACTGGTGTAGCTGCAACTGCTGTAACAGCAGGGATTATGATTGCAGGGGGATTATTAATTAATTCTTTAATTCCCGTTCAAGTGCCAAGTATGAATTCATCTAGTACTGATCTAGAAAATGTTTCAACCACATACGCATTTTCAGGTGGCTCAAATGCTAGGCAAGAGGGTACTGCTATTCCTATTGTATTAGGTAAGGCTAAAATAACGCCTCCAGTTATATCATCTTATCTATCTTTAAATGGTGATAAGCAATATATAAATATTTTAACAGCCATTAATGATGGTAAGTTTGATACAGTTCATTCTTTTAGTATAAATGATCAAGATAGTTCTAATTTTAACGATGTTTATTCATACGTTAAATTAGGCGATAATATACAAACACCTTTAGAAAATTTTAGTGATAATATTGTAACTATTTCAGATGGAAGAAGTATTAATGTGCAAAGTCAGGAAGTTATATACACATCTTCTTCTAATGCTATTAATCAGCTACAAATAGGGCTTTTAATGACTAAAGGGCTTTATCTTATTCAAGATAGTGGTAGCTATTCAGGAAGAACGATATCACTAGATATTTATTATAAGAAAGTTACTGATAGTGAATACACTTTGTTTGAAAATAAAGTAATAACAGGAGTATATAAGACAGCAAAAAGATTAGTTTTAAATATACCTTCTTTGGAAGCTTCAGATTATAATATAAAAATAGTTAGAACATCAGCATACGATACAAACACAAGAGTAGCTAATGATCTACAATTAGAATATGTTAATGAAGTTACCTATGATGATTTGACTTATCCAAATGTAGGGCTATTATCTATTAACGCTATGGCAACGGATCAACTTTCAGGAGGTTTTCCAAGAGTTTCAGCAGTTGTTGAAAATACTTATTTAAGATATTGGGAAAATGATGTTTTAATTGAAGATACTAATAAAAGATTAGATAATCCTGCTTGGGCTACTTATCATATTTTAAGAATGGCAGGTTTTAATAATGAAACTATTGAACTTAGTGCCTTTGAAACTTGGGCAGATTATTGTGATTTAAAAAACTATAAATGTAATTTAGTTTTAGATACAAAAATGGATCTACCAGATATTCTAAACATGATTAGCCCATTGGGGAGAGGTAAAGTAATTCAAAAAGGTGTAAAATGGAGTGTAGCAATTGATAAAATTGTTGAAATGCCTACTCAATCATTTTTATTTACATCAGGGAATATTATTGAAAATTCTTTTATGTTAGATTATTTACCTTATACAGACAGAGCTAATGTTGTAGAAGTTACATACTTTGATGAAGATAATGATTATCAGGCAATGACAGTTCAAGCACAATCTAATAACTTTGATGCTTCATCAGATGAATTTAAAACATCTATTACTTACTATGGCTGTACAAATAAGCAAATGGCAGCTGATTATGCTCAATTTTTAATTAATAATAATAGATACATTACTGAATCTGTATCATTTACAGCTTCAATAGAGTCATTAGCTTGTAATGTAGGTGATGTAATTAAAGTAGGTAAAAAATATTTAACTAATAATATAGAAGATGGAAGAATTGTAAGTGATACATCAGGAACAATTGTTTTAGATAATGAAGTGCTTTTAGAAGCTGGGAAAGATTATTCAATTGATATTAGAAAATCATCAGATGATACACTACACACTTTTGAAATAGTAAATACAGGAAATACTACTAATACAATTACTTTAGTTAATCCTACTACAACTTTTGAAGAGTTTGATGTTTACTCAATAGGTGAAACAGGATATCAAACTAATCTATATAGAGTTATTGATATTACTAGAAGCAATGATTTTGAAAGAAAAATTTCAGCAGTTGAATATGTTCCTGAAGTGTATGATGATACTTTAGTGATTCCTGATGAAGAAGTTAAAACAATTTATAATATTGTTGGCTTATCAGCTAATGATAATTCAATAAGAAATGAAGATGGAACTATTACTGATCAACTTTCTATTTCTTGGCAAGTGAGAGGCTTTGCAAGTACACTTCCTATTTATATTAATGATAGATTAGTAGGTTATTCAGAAACTAATGACTTTATATGGGAAAAACCAGATAGAGATACTAATTACATAATTAAAGTAGGTGATGCAAGTATTTCACATACTTACCTAGGTACTTTACAGCAATTAGATGCAGTAACTAATATTAGCTCTAACTTTTCAAATGGAGTAGTTTATATCACTTGGGATAATAACAGAAGTCCTGATTTTGATCATTTTGAATTAACTGTAAAAGGTAGAACATATAAAATAGCTGATAACTCACTTAGTTTAATTGATTTAGATATTGGAACTTATGAGGTTGGAATTTATGCTGTTAATACAAGTAAAATCAAATCAGACATATCTACATATTCATTAGTTGTTAAACAACCTACATTAATGTTTAGTATTAGAGATAGTTATTTAATTGAACAAGCATTTTTAGATGGATTAATAACTATTTTTACAAGCGAAACAGCTCCAGTAGCTAATCAAAAATATGATTTATGGAAAGTTGATATCAACTCAATAGAAGTAGATGATTTAACATTTAATTCAGCTATTTTAGAAGATGTTACTTGGCAAGAGGGTCAAGACTACAACTTATATAAATATTGGAATGGTAATGAATGGGTATTCTGTACACCTGATCAAATTGCCGTTGCTAGAAGAATGTTAGGTCAATTAACTGAAGCTGGTATAGCTGATAATGAAGTTAAAATATTTAGTATTCAGCCTTATACACCTTATGAAGTTAATGATTTATGGATAAATGGAACAACTATAAAAATATGTACGACTACTAGAGCAAGTGGATCTTATGTATCAACTGATTGGGAAGATGCAGCACAAGAAAGCTTATCAGTATCAACTAAATTAGAAAATGTTATTTTAACCTCATAATTTGATATAATTATAAAAACCTAAAGGATTTAGAAAATGGCAATTACAGTTAATGAATTTACACCGTCTGTTAGTATTTTAGATACTGATAAAATATCACAGACAGATGATAAAATCAGAACAATAATAAATGAAACTGGAACTTACCTAGAAACAGAAAGTCAAAGTGCATTTACACAACTTGAAAATGATGTAAATACTAAATTAAGTGAAGTCACAAATAATCCTGATTTTACTTATACATCAGATGCAATAGATGGTCTAATTGAAGACATACCTAGAACATTAAGCAAAGTAGCAAGTAGTACACTACAAAATTCTGATAGTGTAACATTAAGCAATACTACACCTACTAATGGATTTGCTACATATTTACATACTGGTAATGGTTCTACACAAGATATACTTAATGGTATAGACTTTGTAAGTTCATCAGATTATAGTGGATTATCTTTATGGAGTGCTGGTACTTATAATGCTGGAGATGAAGTTAAAATAGTTAGAGAAGGTAGAACGATT
>Ga0102954_1000560_pt1 | contig 11361 bp, 10 predicted proteins | sample SalPonA_C_H2O_MG_FD_78511 | JGI IMG/M metagenome (GOLD analysis project Ga0102954, IMG submission 78511) | Water microbial communities from South San Francisco under conditions of wetland restoration - Salt Pond MetaG R2A_C_H2O_MG | ecosystem: Environmental > Aquatic > Non-marine Saline and... | reverse complement strand
TTCTTGTCTGTATCAGATAGATCGATTCCATCTAGTATCTTTACCAGTTTCAGTCTATTTTCAGCAATCTTTTCATTCGTGCGCAACTTTTTTACTTGCATAGCTTTTACTCTTATTTTTTCGACATTTTTTACTTTGTCAAATTCGGTGAGTAAATCACTGATATCCTTTGACGATAATGAAAGTTGATTTTTCATTAATTTATGTAAAGTGTCGCGTTCTATTTTGTGTTTGTTTTCTCTCATCTTCTCCCGAATTCCCATAACCTTCTTCATAGATGTTTTTAGTTGTATATCTGTCGTGACAAATTCTTCAAGAATTTCATTTTGATTTTGTGGTGCGAGACCCACGAGTGACCTTTTCAATTGTTGAAGTTCCTTAAATCTTTTCGTTTGATACGCCTTTTTGATGTTCACCATGACTGCATTAATTTGTTGTGGGTTACGAACCGTAGATAGGTTTAATTTAATCTTCATACCCGAATTCAGAATTAGATCAGACAACTTCTTTTTCATCTTGATCATAAAATCCTCATTAATTTTACTGTTGATCTTAGCCACATCGACAAGATTTTTGATTTCGGTTATATTTTCTAATATTTTCGTATTCCTCGTTTTACTTTTGAGACGATTCTTTTCATTCCTCAACTTTTTGATTTCAGTGGCTCTTTGAGCATATTCATCATACTTTTCTGGAGCTGTATCAAACTTTTCAAAAATCTTCATAATTTCGGGATGGTCCATAGTGAGACCAAGTTTGTCAACGATGTATCTACGAAGTTCGAATCGAAGTTCCCTCTTACGACGGTTATGATACTTCTCAGCTTCTGAGTTATTCTTTGATAACAGATACATCTTTTCACGGTTTGTCAGAATTTTGAATTTGTTGAGATATTTCAGTCGTTCTTCACGCTTCTTCAATTGTTCTGTATTTATGATATTCTTTTTTATCATATTGGCTTCGTTTTTTATAGCGTTCACATCTTTGTTGGTAGTATTGAAGTTTTTCATAAGTTTTCGTTTATTGTACACGTTAAGTTTGTGGTTATTTATGTATGCCATGAGTTCACGTCGAATAGTATTATTCTTTTCATTTTGAGTATTGAGTGCCGTCTTTATAGTTGTATTTACAATTGCGTTAAAATTCACAAAATCACTGTCGAAATTAGACTTAATTTTAACCTTATTATCTTGGCTCATTGGTAACTCATTGACAAAGTCTAAAAATTCGTCATTTGTCTCTACCCAGTTACCATGGTTCCTAAAGTTTTCAATTTTTTTAGCTTCATTTTTGAGGGTATTCATGTTGATGTATGTCGTCGCAAATTTTTTCATGATTCGATCCACATTTTGAGGTTTGATTTCGAGATCCTTTAAAAATTCTAACATCTTATCGGCATTGCTTCGTCTCAAGTCATTGAGAATGCGTGTCATGTACATCTTACTGTCTTTCTTGACTACGTCGACATTCTGACCCGCTATGACGCGTTTTACGAATAATTCTTGATCCTGTGAGGACGTACCTAATGCATTTAAGAATGATCGAATGGTGTACACCTTAGCATTAATCTGCGCCTGCTTCTTTTGTGTTGCATAACGATTAATGTTTCTTTTAAGTGTTACAAGGTTGGTACCTTTATCAAAAAATTCTAGAAACGTCTTTCGTTCATCTACAGATAATATTTGGCTGTACTTGTTCAAGAATACTTCGAGATTCGCCTTTTCGAGACGTCTTCTACGATCGAATTGATTTTTGAGTTGTTTCTGTTTCGCATTATAGGCGTTTTCAATTTTAGTCTTAATATTTTTCACATTCTTATTAGTCTTAACATCCGTGATGGGTACGTTCACTCCTAAACGCCTGGCCATTTGTTTGAGTTGTACTTTACTTTGAAACTTGGTAACCTTGTTTGCTTGTTTCAAGGTGTCGATAGTGTCAACTGCTGCAATACCCGTCATGAGATCAAGCCCAGACTCGATGGCCAGACTCGATAGTGTCTTCTTGTTGGCTTTGATCTTATTTTTGTAGGCTTTTTCAACCTCGATATTTAGAGACATTGCGTCATTCTTTGTTTTGATATTATTCAACTTCTCCGCGAAACTTTTATTTAACGAAGCTTTTCGTATCCTTTGGTTCAATGCATATTTCATCTCTTTGAGTGTTTTCTTCTTCATGACAACTTCATCAACTTTCTTTTTGATCGCATTGAGTGAACTGTTCGAAGTTTGGAAGTCCTGAATGAAAGGTATCGGATCAATATTGAACCGTGTGGCATACCTCTTCAATTCATTTATTTCGTTTTGCTTCTTCTTAGACTTTTCATCCTTAATCATATTGTTCAACTCTATCTGCAATTTTGGTATATCAACCTTTTTCAATTTGAGACGATTAGTAAAAAGTTTCTTTTTGTTTACAGGAATCTTGGCACTCTGAACTTCGAACGATAGCACCTGTTTACGTTTATTGAGTTTATCATTTTCAGCTTTTTGTTTGGCAATTTTCATTTCCTTTCGAGACTGTTCAATGAGTTTTTTCATAGGTACGAGTTGATTCGCACTTTTTATAGCCATGATTCTACTCGTAAAATCTCCAACATTTGACGCATTTTTTATGAGGTTTAATTTGGCCGCTTCTCGAATCGTAACTTGTACAACATTAGCATCTTTTAGTGTTTGTATATTCTCAATCTCTCCCGCAAACTGTGAATACATACCAAGATTTTTCACCAGTGAAATTAAGTTTAGTTTACGAGTTGCAATTTGGGTATTTTTCTTGTTTTTTCCCTTGTTTTCTATATTCTTTTTTAAAGCCAAAATGCGACTTTTTGTTTTCGCGTTTCTAACCTGCTTTAAAACCTGACCGTCAACACCGAGAGTGCCAACACGTTTTATTAAATTTCGCTTCCCTTTCTCAACTATTTCGATATCACGTTGCTGTTTCAAGTTTTTACCTTCTTGTATGAGCCCTTTGACCACTTGTTTATCTGGTTGAAATCGAGACAAAATACCATTTTTGTTACCTTTGTTAAGACCTATACGATTCAATGCATTTTTAAGAAACTTGCGTTCATCGGATACTGATTCCAATTGTCGGTTCCGCTGTAATTCGTACGCTTCTTTAGTTAACAGACGCACATCCTCTCCACGATCCAGTCGACGAATGAGGTTGTTGACGTCATTCTTGTCTAGATTCAATTTCTTGATCGTTTCGAAAAAATTCGCTTTAACCTGACTCATCTGCTGTGTATCCCTCTTTTTTAGGATTGATTCAGCCTCCTGTATCAATTTTGATACATTACTCTCAGGGGTAACCGTTGAAACAACCCTAGTATAGATATCCTTGGGTAGTGATACCCGACTTTTAAACTCTTGAATCTTTTCTTGGATTTTCAAATCACGACGTCGTACATTCATCGCTTGAGCTTTTCGTAAAAGCTCGTTGAGATTTATACCTTTCATTTTGGACCTTTGCTGATAAGAAGCTACATCGGTTCTAGTCAGGTAAGGAAGTGTGGTCAGCCTCACACTGAATGTCTCCACATCCATTTATATTAGGCTGATAAAAAAGTATATCCTCGATTAAATAATTGAACTTTTTCTTCATAACTCATGTTGAAATCAAATACATCCGTGTCTTCTACATTGATTTCGATGGTTTCTATTGGTGTATTGTACGTTACCCTGTTTGAGAGGGCCGAACGAACTAGGGTTTCGACGAATTGTTTTGGTGTTTGTATATCTTCTTGGTACATTCGATTCATTTTGATTTTTATGCATGTGACTTCATGCGGCTTTTTATCAAAGAATGGTGTCAATGGATATTCCTCCTTCATACCTCCATCTACATAGGTTTCACCATTATACGTGCCACAAGCAAATATGAATGGCACAGCCATGCTCATACATACAGCATCGATGACCTTCATTTCCGGGTGTGTATCCCGAGAGAAGTAGACTGTCTCTGACGTGTTCATACAAAACGCTGAAATGTAAACCTTCATATCAATCTCTTTGAATGTTGGGTCACACCCACAAATCTCCACCAACTTCTTACGAATAGGTGCCATATCAACAAAACCAAATTTGTTAAAAAAGGACCCTATGCGTATCTTAACAAAATTGGGGACATTCAGATTCAATGAAGTTTCGAAAATTTCATCAACAGACATTCCTACCCCCAAAAATAATGCTAAAATTGCACCAGCGGAAGAGCCTGAAATTTCTTTGACATCGACGAGTTCAGATTCTCGTGCTTTTAGGGCACCTATCAGGGAGTATATCCCCATAGAAGCAGGTCCCAACACGAGGTATTTCATCTTCCTACTTAATAGAATTGAGGAAATTGACGACGCAAAAGCGCGAAAACCACGGCGAATACAATCGCGTGTGTCAGGGAGGCCTCGAGGCTGGTCTGACCCGACTGAAAGACGCCACCCGAACCTGGGGGGAGAGTGAGGAGAAGCCCAGGGCTCAACGCGAGGAAGAGCACAGTGGTTACGACGAGGTCTGTCCTGGTGAGCACGAGACCCATAGCCTTGGCGATGAGACTGTACACGAGGAAGAACACGAGGGCGTGGAAGAAGATCGCCATCTGGTTTGTTTTGCGGTTCATGAAGGTGACCTTGGAGCCGTTGGTGGTTAGAAGAACACCTGGGCTGAGCGCCAAAAAAAGGGCGGCGGGGATAGCGACTTTCTGGGAAGTGATATCGGGGAGCATTTAATATATGCACATATATTTTTTAGAAAAGTCGACAAAGTGGTAGAAGGTGGCACCACGCATCATCTCTTCGTGGAGTCCATTATCGTTGATGATTCTTCGCAGTTTTTTCCAGATGTCGTAAAGTAGTTCTTCGTTTTCGGAATAGACACGTTCGTGATACGTCTCGTGTTCTTTGTAACAAAATTCAACAAAGTCACAAAACTCTCCCAACTGCTCTACACGAGCATCGTACATCAACGTCCTGATACTGTTCCACATGTGCCATAGTTCTTCTGAGTATTCGACTTCCCAGTCTTCGATATTCAGAGGAGTGTGTTCGTCATTGAACTCATCGTCATCACTGACTTCGGGTTCAAATCCATTGGAGGCTTCGTATACGTATTGTCCCCAGACCATTATTAGTTAGTTAGTTACTTACTTCTTTCTCAGGCTTATCCTTTATACCAGTTAGAGACAAAGAAGTCGATTCTTTCGTTTTAAGTCCATCTTTGATGGCATTTAGGGCTCCCTCAACCTTAGTTTCGTCTCCACCAAAAAAGGTCATCAGACCCTCCTTGATAGCATCTTTATTCATACCCGCCTTCCTGACAGACTTGCGAATACTAATTTTACCCTTCCTGAGGTTGATGGTGTCAATACCCTGATCCATCATATGCTTTTTCACATTTTCCTTAAGGCGCTTCTCCTCCTGATTGAGGATCTTAATATCACTTTTCGCTTCAGCGAGTTGTTTGGTGAGCTCTACGAGTTTAGATACACTCCCGGAGAGGTCAGGTGAAACAGAAGTCATTTATATTACTATTGATCTATTCTTTAAGCGCAGAGACCGCGCTGCATGAGATCGGGCACGATGGTGGAGTTGTTCCATACGAAAGGCTCCTTGGGGTTAGGGGGATCCTTACGGATCTGCTGGTTGGCGTTGCGGAGCGCACCACCGACAGTCTCGGGGAAGCCGACCTGAGCACGGGGCTCGAGGAAGTTCTGACCCTTGAGGATGTCGTCTGGGGCAAACTGACCGAAGTCCTCCTCGGAGGCAACTTCACGGGGGAGGAGCGACGAGGCAAGACCAGTGCCACGCTTCATACCACCGCACACAGTGTCGGCTGGCGCACCGGAAGGGCGAGCAGCGGGACCGGCGGTAGGGCCGGCAGGGCCGAAGGCGGAATACTCACGCTCACTGATGGAGTAATCGGACTTGGAGTTCATGGTGAAAAGGAGAAAAACAAGAGCAGCTACGGCGACCAACATAAGAATGTTTTGGTTACGGCCCTTCATCATCTTTTATATATTAACAACAATTTTTTTATTCCTCATCCTCGACAAAAGCATATCCGTCTGGATAAGTATCGATCTCGGGCTCGGGATCGTCATGGACCTTGACCTGGACAACATTCCAGGTTGGACCAAAAGCCTTCTTGGCGAACCAGATTCCGGCAAATTCGAGAATGACATCACAAGTCTTCTCGGGCTGGATAGTCTCAAAATCGACGACCTCCTGCTGTGTGTTGAACACCTTGGTCGCTTCGATGCGGTCACAAGTCATCGAACCAGCATCCAGGCTGGAAGTGTAAGCACCCTTGATAACACCATCGGAAACCTTCTTGCCAAACCACGACTCACAGTTCTCAATGGCGGCACCAAGGTTAGCAGCATCGATAGTCTCAATCTTTTGGGTGTTCATCTCCGAACCGAGATCCATCGTGATCTCACCTGAGACGTCGGTAACCTTAATCTTGTTGAGCTGAATCAAAGACTTACGCTTATCATCGTTGAGAACCTTGACAAAGTAGAGACCGTCTTCACCCTTGGTGGGGGCGTTGTAGATCATTTATGTATACTTATGGTTTCATTTCTTTAAACCAACAAAAGGTATGGCTGCAGATTTATTAAGTAACTCTTTTGATACCCATTGATTTCTCCTGGGTTTATATCCATATAGGGTTTTCGTGATGTTCATATTCTTAGGGAGTGGTAACGCCTTTTCTGGTCTCAACGTGAATTCGTTTTTCACATATGAATTGTTTTTCACATTTTTCCATTTGGGATTATTGAGATTGAAACGCTTGTTCCCTGATGATTTGGTGTACCCGTTGATATTTGTGTTCTTTACAACGGGTTTGAGACCGTGTACGAGTTGTTTAGACAGTTTATCCTGTACTGGTTTGGTCGTAAACTTTTTGTATTTATAGGGATCAACCTTCTTTGCTCGGTTCATAGGAACTTTAGCATCTTTCTTTACCACGGGGGCTCGCTTGACGATTTTCCCCTTGACACGTTTGAAGACATCTTCAATTGAATTAGAACCACTGATTCGTTTATCAAAGAGTCTCGCCAATTTGACGAGACGTTGACGATCCTTCTCTTTCTTTTCTGGGCGAAGATTTAGTTTGTGCATGAGATAGATATCTTCGAGAAGAAATTCCTTACTCGCAATGTATACCCTATTGTCTGTGACAAGTTTACCTGTGTTTAGGTTACGATAGGTAATACCACGTCGCCTAGAAAGTACGACTTCATAGCCAAACTCTTTCGGGCGCATGAAAGGGATGTCGAGAATTCCACCCATGGTAACGTCTTGAATACGACCCGTTTCGGGGGAAAAGAAACGGAGATTGAGATCGAGGGCAAACAGTTCAACATCTATGAACACATCACTCTTACCAGGTTTGTTATCGTTCCTCGTTTTCTTCTTCTTGATAAGGGTGTATCGTCTCGTGACAAATGGACCAGAATTCTTGAAACCGATTCCCAAGAACTTGAAAAGTTTGGGATCCTTCTTTTTCATCGACATAATTCGGTTCTTGATTTTCAGGTTCAAACGCTGTGCGAGTTCTCCCATTTTGTTCCAAAGCATAAGCTTCGTCGCTTGAAGCTTCCCAAAATATTTGGGGTTCACTGGGAGACGTGGAACAAACTTGGCATCTATATCACTCGTGATGATACGGTCATCAAAGTCAGTGTATAAATTGAACGCTTCACCACCACTGACGATGACATCACCCATAGGTTTCATGTACTCGGTGATTTCACCAATGGTGTTTAGAATGATGTCTCGAATGGAATCAGTCACGAAGACATACATCATTTTTTCAAAACTCTTCGACTTGTGAGCACTTTGTGCACGTGCACGAAACTTACCAACATCTCTCTGGAGATTTCGATCATAATATTTCTGCATCTTGGGATCTTTGAAAAAGAGATTTTCTTGAATGAATTTTTCAATCACAGGTTTCGAATAAATTTGATCGTCCATTAATATATTGTGATATAATAAAATGGTATGCAATGTCATTGAAGAGTGTAGGTGCTATGCCTATAAGGGGGAGACTGAACAATTCTGTGGAGTAAGGAAGGGTCCAAATGTTCTACCCTGCCCCAAGGATTGTTGTTCTGGTGGGTGTCCCATAAATGGTTCAAGACAACCTTTCCGATTTATAGACCGACCTCCAAAATCCTCTGTGCTAACATCCCGGACTGCGAACACTTTAATACTGTCAGCAATCACGGTACTCATTGTTCTCCTCTACATAGACTTAAAGGTTAGTCGTGTAAGAAAGATATAATGTCTCTCGAAACCATTCAAACCGAAATCGCCGCTCTCCGCAACGACATCAAGAACCTTTCCAAGCTTGTTCGCAAGGTTAAGAACACCCAGGAAGACCCAGATGGTGAGAAGGCTCGCGCGCGTGCTGCCAACAACGGATTCAACCGCAAGCAGGATGTGACGCCTAAGTTGCGTGAGTTTCTCGGACTTCCCGAAGGTGAGCTCATTTCTCGCTCCGAGGTGACCAAGTTCATTAACAAGTACATCACTGAGGCGGGTCTCAAGCACCCTGACAACGGCCGTCAGATTATCCTCGACGATAAGCTCCGTGACCTCCTCGCGCCTCCCGCGGACGTTCAGGTGACTTACCTTAATTTGCAGAAGTATCTCAGTCCGCATTACGTGAAGAAGGAGGCTTAAAAAAATAACACATACATAACATAACAACGATGGTCACTTTCCTCACCAAAGAGAGGGCTGAACAACTTGTTGGTACAAAGATCAAAAACCTTGATTTGTACCAAAAGGCTTTTACACATAAATCTGCTCTTAAAGAGTATGAACAATTCACAGAATCATTTGAAACCCTCGAATTTATTGGTGACTCGGTCCTCGGGTTTGTCATCACTAAGTTTTTGTTTGATCGTTATGAAAGTCGTCAAGAAGGCTTCCTCACGAAGGCGCGTACAAAGCTCGTTCGTGGTGAAACCTTAGCAAAGATTGCGTTGAAGTTGGGACTTGAACAACTCGTCATCATGGATGAGAAGGGGATGCGTAACGGTTGGAACAATAATCCCAAGATTCTCGAAGATGTTTTTGAGGCACTCATCGGCGCCATCTACATGGACATTGGTCTGATTCACGCTAAAGAGTTTATCCTTCGCATCTATCAAGACCCAGATATGATTGATATGAACTCCATCATGGTGGATGACAATTTCAAAGACCACCTCATGCGCCATTGTCAAGTTAACAATTGGCCGCTCCCTGAATATCGAGTTGCCGCACATCATGAAGGTCTCTTCTACATAGACATCTATATACAAAACTTATTTAGATCTAGGGGCGTTGCCAAAAGTAAGAAACAAGCTGAACAAAATGCGGCCCAGATGTACTTTCAGGTGTTGGAAGAACTTAAAAGTTACAATGTTAATTAATACAACATGCACCCCAATGTCAAGGCTCTAATTGAAAGGGAATATGCTGCTCAGAAGTCTGAAGAGTGGCTTGCTCTCCGTGGTAATATGTTGACTGCCTCAGATGCTGCCACGGCTATTGGAAAGAATAAGTACGAAACACCTGATGGTCTTCTCCTCAAGAAGTGTGGCCTCGGTGAAAAGTTTACTGGAAATGCGGCAACGAGACATGGTGAGAAATACGAAGATGAGGCTCGCATTCTTTATGAAGAGCGCTATGGAGAAGTGGTACACGAAATTGGCCTCTGTCCTCATCCGGTGGAGAAATGGTTAGGTGGAAGTCCTGATGGTGTATCGGAGTCGGGAAAACTTGTAGAAATCAAATGTCCACCACAGAGAGCGATCATACCTGGGGAAGTACCTGAGCATTATATGCCTCAGCTTCAGCTCTGTATGGAGATTTTAGACTTAGAAGAAGCAGATTTCATTCAATATAAGCCCGCCGAGACCAATTGGCCTCGCCCCGAAGAATTTGATGTCGTAAATGTTAAGCGAGATCGTGAATGGTGGAAAACATATCTCCCCGTAATGCGGGAGTTTTGGGACAAAGTCCTTTACTTTCGAGAACACCTTGATGAACTTCCACCACCTAAGTTGAAGAAGACTCGTAAGAAAAAGGAACCTGAACCAGTCATCTGCCAGATTGAACCTCTCCCAGAAGAAGATCCATATGACGACTATTGAAGAACAGTATACACTCGCAAAGGATACCCTCAACGGGCGTCTTTTTGCACCCTACCAGCGTGAAGGTGTTCTCTGGATGCTAACGATGGAAGGACAGAAGTCAGGACCCAAGGGTGGGTTCCTCTGTGACGAAATGGGTCTGGGTAAGACCGTACAGCTTGTTTCCACGATGCTTGGAAACCCAAAGCCTCGTACACTCATCATCGTACCCAAATCTATTATCACTCAGTGGGTCGAAGAGATTCATCGCTTCGCCCCCAATCTGACTGTCAGTGTTTTTGACGGTCCAGAACGGAAAATTGATCGTAACGTCGATGTGACCATTGCTCCGTACACCCTCCTCACTGTCAAGGGTGGTGGACCCGACACGAAGACACCTCTCCATATGGTACAGTGGGACAGGGTCATCTTGGATGAAGCCCACGAGATTCGAAACAAGAAGTCCAAGTTGTTCAAGAGTGTGTGTCGCCTTCAGACCCAAATCAAGTGGATTGTGACTGGTACCCCAGTCTTCAATTCCATGGAGGACTTCGTGTCTCTCTCAACCTTTTTGGGTCTCTCCAAAGTTGTCGTACAGGGCATGACCAACAAGATCAAAGACATCTACATCCTCCGCCGCACCAAAGAGGACCTTGCGAGGATCAATGAGCGTCTTCGCCTCCCTCCTTGTCACTTTGAGAATGTGGAACTGGAGATGTTTCCAGATGAGAAGCAGTTGTATGAAATTGTGTTTCTCGAGGCACAAGATACTATCCGAGATGCATTCAGACATGCTCAAAGTATGAACGCTAAAAATATGGTAATCTTGGAATGCCTCCTCCGTGCGCGTCAAGCTATGATTTGGCCTCAGATGTACCTGGACGGTGTCGCGAAGCAGAATGAAACTCAAGCGGAAAAATGGGTGGGTCGCTCCAACAAGATGGAGACCCTCTTTCGTATGATCGATGGGCATCCTGATGAAAAGACCCTCATCTTCTGTCAGTTCAGAGGTGAAATGAACCACATTCATAAGAATCTCACGAGACCCGTCTACCGAATCGATGGTTCTGTACCCAAAGAGGAGCGCGTCAGACAGATTGAAGGTTTCAAAAAGGCTGCACCTGGTGCCGTCTTTATCATCCAGATCAAGAGTGGTGGCCAGGGTCTCAACCTCCAGGAAGCGACTCGGGTGTACATCACGGCACCTTCGTGGAACCCCGCCACAGAGCTCCAGGCGAT
>Ga0102954_1000555_pt1 | contig 11417 bp, 7 predicted proteins | sample SalPonA_C_H2O_MG_FD_78511 | JGI IMG/M metagenome (GOLD analysis project Ga0102954, IMG submission 78511) | Water microbial communities from South San Francisco under conditions of wetland restoration - Salt Pond MetaG R2A_C_H2O_MG | ecosystem: Environmental > Aquatic > Non-marine Saline and... | reverse complement strand
TACACCGAATATGTCTTGCCCAAACCGGTCTCGGATCAATATCCCTACCGATAGATCCGACAATAATTCCTGAGACTCTAGCAGCACCGAGATTTCACACTCTTCGCCCGCCTGAACCGTAGACAACTTAGAGTGTCTACCCTCAAGCTTTGCACTAACAATAGACGCCTGCCGGGTGCCATAGCCTGCCCCCTCTACTTTGGGCTCAGTATCCAGACGCGCCATCAACTGATTATAGAAGTTGACTCCATCTTCTGAATCACCTTCGAAAGCAACCGCTCCTTCATTCAAAACAACCACTCGGTCACACAGCATCTTGACTGCATTCATATCATGCGAGACGAATATTATACTACCGCCTGAATCACGAAACTGTTTTATACGGCGAACACATTTCTGCTGAAAATGACCATCTCCCACTGAAAGAGCCTCATCTACAACAAAGCATTTTGGATTAGCATGAATAGCTATTGAAAATGCCAGACGCATCACCATCCCAGAGGAGTACGTGCGAACAGGCTCATCAATATATTCACCCAACTCTGAAAACTCTATGATCTTCTCAGTATTCGCAGCGATAGCATCATTCGACATACCGATCAGAAGCCCGTTGGACAAAATATTGGAGCGCCCAGTCAGCTCAAAGTCGAACCCAGTACCCAACTCAAGAAGACCGGTTATATCTCCGTCAATATTAATAGTGCCGGAATCCGCCTTTAACACCCCCGTCAGAATTTTCAACAGGGTTGATTTCCCAGCCCCGTTGCGCCCAAGAATCCCTAACGTCTCACCGGCAAGCACCTCGAAACTAACCCCATCAAGCGCAACGTGCTCGGTATGCCGACAGCCACCGAAAACGGCCTCCTTTAAACGATCAGAAGGTTTTCGGTAAAGTTTAAAGAGCTTAACGAGTTGCTGAACTTTTATCATCTAAAGCGCATCCCTAATATCGCGCTCCAAACGCCGCACTAAATGGATCCCAAAGCCCAATACCACTGTCGCAACAAGCATAATCAACACCAGTGGCATTGAGTTTGGAGAAGCTCCCTCGATTATAGTGGCGCGAACAGCGGTAATAATCCAATACACGGGATTAAAGTCAAATACAAACGCGTACTGCTGAGGAATTATATTAACAACATAAACGATGGGTGTGAGCCAGAACGCGAGCTGAAGAGTCAGCGCAACTAACTCTTTAATGTCGCGAATAAATACACTGAATACTGCCAAAACAAATCCAATCGAATAAGCGAGAAATTGCTGTAACACATATATGAGTGGGATTAAAAGCATTTCCACATGAAAAGGAATACCGATATAAACAAGAAAAAGAGTGAAAAAGCCAAAAGATATTAAAAACACTACTCCCTCAGTTATCACTACATAGATCGGAAGAGTGATAAGCGGCAGTCCAACTTTCCCCAAGATACCCCGCTTGTCTTCAAACACATTAGCAACACGCATAATAGTGGTAGAGAACGAATTCCAGAACAAGATCCCTGCTATTAGATAGACACTGTAGCCATAACGAGAAAACTCAGCACCGAACATTTCTAGCCTCGCACCCATAACCTGAGAGAAGACAAAGGCGAATATTAGAATATTCGAGAGAGGATTTAGAAACGTCCACAAGCTTCCTAATACCGAACCTGAGTACTTATCTTTTAAGTCTTGACGGACAAAATTTAAGATTAACGGCCAGTTAACCATGTGCATCTTTCGCCATTTCAAGTGATTCAAATAGTTTCAATGCTGCAGACTCCCAGCTGAACTCTCTTGCTCTTGCAACGCCCGCTTGCGACATAGAGATCAACCTATCTGGATTCGACAAACAGTGCTCCAGCGCTGATGCTATTTCCGCGACATTATCTGGCGGAACAAGCGCTGCATACTTCCCGGACACCTCCGGCATAGACGTGACGTTTGAAGTCAACACAGGTGTTCCAGCAGCCATCGATTCTACGATGGGCATTCCAAAACCCTCATAAACAGAGACATATGCCGTCAATGTCGCGGCCGCATAGAGCGCTGGTAACATTGGCTGTTCGACATACCCCAATATGATCGCTTGTTTTTTCTCGACCAACCTTCTCAGCGAATTTTCTATCGGTGAAGCGTGCCAGCCGGTCGCTCCAGCCAAAACCAGTGGATATTTTTCTCGAAGTGCCTCCGGAAGCTGCTCATACGCATCCACCAACCGCGCTAAGTTCTTACGCGGTTCCAATGTTGATACGGAAAGAACAAACTCGTGCGGCAAGTTGAACTTCTCTTTGCAGCGGGCTACTTCGTCCGCGGAGACATTAAAAAACTCTTCCCCAACCCCAGGGGGCACGATATCAATGGGTTGCTTAGGATTAAAATACTCTACAACCTCTCTGCAGGTGAACTCAGACACAACATTCAACCGAGTAGCCGCGCTCAAAGTCCGAGGCAGCACTCGGCCCATCTCCTTTATACGCGTTGCGGGATGAAATTCCGGGTACCGGAGATGAGAAACGTCATGCAAGGTAACAACGGACGCGAAGTCATCATGGGCGATGAGATAGTTGGGCTCCCAGTACACATGCTCCCTAAGCTGCTGAAACTGCCTGCGCAAGTTGAACTCTCGCATATTGCGATAGGCAAACCTAGCACCCGGCAAAGAGGCCACCAGTGCCCTCAAACCAGATCGATCACCTGACACAGATCTACTTTGTTTTGCTTCAGTGTCCAAGGATTGCAACAGTCGCTCTACCTCAGCGGGACCAAGCAATCCTGCCGCTGAAAAACCCGTAACCTCAGATACCCTACCGGACTTCAGCAGACTCGAGGTTAGGTTAAGTGTATAACGCCCGATTCCAGTCAAAGGTGCTTGCAGAGAACTGACATTAAGTAGTAGCCGCATTAGAGGAGTCTTCCGTGAGTTCTTCGAATGTAGTGCCGAATTGGCGGCGGAGTATAGCAACTAAAACGTTTAAACGCACTTATCGGTACGCTGGCGTCTTCTAGAATGGTAGACTTGCGTAAATTTACGATCAATTCCTACCTTTGAATCCTTGGTTATAAACTTGCCCGACTCACGCATACCCCGCACTCCCAGATTTTTGTTTGACGAAGAAGATAAGCGGCAGCATTTCTTTTACAGCCTACTTATAAGTGGATTCTTATACCTAATAACCCACTCAGCCTTAGCTAGCCTTTTGTGCACCTTGTACATTGGGCTTCTAAAGGAGACTTGGGATCATTACTGCGGTAGCGGATTTTGTTGGCGCGACATGTTAGCTAACACTCTAGGCATCTGCGCCGGGATCTCTTGTGGTTATCTAATAGGGCTATTCGCATGAAGAAGAGGCTCCTTATCCTCAATAAAATGCTCAAACCGGACACTGGTGGAGTTGAGGAAGTTGTTGAACAGCACAGAAGGATACTGGCTTCTCGTTTCGAGGTTACCGCCTGGGGTGCAAAATCAACCGAACGAAATTCAAGCAAAGAGACAGAACGAACAGAAGATGACTACGGAACCCAGGTTCGGTTTCGCTCTTTTTTCCAAGTAGCCGCTTTGCCGGTATCGATCTCTTACACAATTGAATATTTCCGCCGGGTCAGAGAGTTCGATATTGTTGAATTGCACCTGCCATTCCCCATAGGCGCGCTCCTCTGCTTATTATTTCCTCCAAAGAAGCTGGTAATTGTCTGGCATTCGGACCTGCTGCGACCCGCCATCCTCAAACCACTTATCACAGGTATCGATAAGAGACTAATCCGGAGCGCTGATACCATTATTTGCACCTCAAATAATCTTCTGCGGAACTCGGATACCATCTCAGGACACTTGCACAAATCAACTATCGTACCGATCCACAGCACACCAACCGAAAAGAGCAAAAGACCAAGCGAAATAGGCGAGTCTCAGGCTCCGTTTATCTTATTTTTCGGAAGGCTATCCTATTACAAGGGAATTGATGTATTGGCCGATGCGATAAACCTCTATGATGGCAAATGGAGATTTGTGATTGCTGGCAAAGGTGATCTCAGTGCGCGCTTGCGCACTCAACTGGATAGACCCAACGTTCTTCTGTTAAACCGCGCTATTAGTGAGCCAGAAAAAAGCTGGCTATTCGAGAACTGCGACGCCTTAGTCTTCCCATCCCAACATAAAACCGAGGCTTTCGGTATTGTTCAGCTCGAAGCAATGAGCCGCTCAAAGCCCGTTATAAATACAGCACTGCCCACCGGCGTACCCGAAGTTGCCCGCGACGGCCTTGAAGGCTTAACGATAAACCTACAATCACCCGACGAATTAGCAACCGCTTTTAAGAAGCTTGAAAACAGCAATCTAAGAGAGAAACTCGGAGAAAATGCCCAAGTTCGAGCTACAAGCGTCTACGACGAGAGAGTGATTGGAGAGCAACTGCTTGAAGCGTTTATAGAACTAGATAAGCCGAAATAGACTTAACACAGCCCCACCCATTCCTGCTATACTTACGCGCTTTTTTTAGTATCAGCGCTTCGAAGCTGATTTGTTATATCGATTTAATGGAGGCGATGTGGCTCATCAACCCACTGATTTGGAACGAGTACTCAAGGCTTGTCGCTCAAGCTTTTTGAGCGTCGGTAGCTTCAGTATGTTTATCAATATGCTGATGATCGTTCCAACAATCTACATGCTCCAAGTTTACGATCGCGTTATTGCTAGCGGAAGTATATCTACGCTTGTAATGTTGACCTTGGTGATGTTGCTTCTTCTGATTACGATGGGCGGTCTGGAATGGGTACGCTCTAGGATCATGGTGAGGGTTAGTACAAAAATTGATGTTTTGTTAAGCACACGTGTTTTTGACGTAAGCTTTAAGCAATCCCTCTATAGTGGTGGGGCTAACACCTCTGCTCAACCTTTGAGCGACCTCACTGGATTGCGCCAGTTTCTGACAGGCAATGGTCTATTCGCCTTTTTTGATGCGCCCTGGGTTCCCATCTACATCGCTATCATGTACCTGTTTCACCCACTATTCGGCACAGTGGCCGTCGTTTGTACGGTCATTCTGGTTACCATAGCGATCCTTAACGAGAGGCTGACAAGTAAGACGCTGATGGAAGCCAATAAGGAAAATAGCGCTGCCACACAATTCACCAGCAAGAACCTCCGCAATGCTGAAGTCATTGAATCTATGGGGATGCTAGAACGTATTAGGGACCGCTGGTTTGAAAAAAATCGTAAAGTCCTTGCACTCCAGGCTATTGCCAGCGATAGAGCAGGAATTTTAACAACCCTCTCCAAATCCATAAGAATGATCGTTCAGTCATTAATCCTTGGGTTAGGTGCCTACCTTGCTGTGAAACAAGAGATTTCACCTGGACTGATGATAGCTGGTTCTATACTTCTCGGCCGAGCACTTGCACCGATAGATCAGATGATTGGTGTATGGAAACAATTCGTAACCGCGCGTTCGCAGTACGCTAGGCTAAACGATCTTCTGGGCAAAGTTGCGGCTGAGCCAGAAAAGATGAGCCTCCCTGAGCCTTCAGGCGAAATACGAGTTGAAGCAGTTAGCGTCATACCGCCTGGCGCGCGTACTCCCGCAGTCCAGGGAATAAACTTCGCTGTCACAGCGGGTGCCACTGTGGGAATAATAGGCCCCAGCGCTGCCGGAAAATCAACACTTGCTCGCGCCCTCCTCGGCATATGGCCGACTGCTGGTGGCAAGGTTAGACTCGATGGCGCAGATATTTTCGCGTGGAAGCGCGAGGAACTTGGCCCTCATATAGGGTATTTGCCACAGGATATCGAACTATTTGAAGGCTCCATTAGCGAAAACATCGCACGATTTGGGGAAATTGACTCAGAAAAGGTTGTAAGAGCTGCGAAGTTGGCAGGGGTGCATGAGATGATTCTACGCCTACCAAACGGCTATGACACTGAAATAGGTATTTCAGGAGGTAGCCTCTCGGGTGGGCAGCGCCAGAGAATAGGCCTCGCGCGCGCCGTATACGGTCAACCCAAGCTCGTTGTTTTAGACGAACCAAACTCGAACCTCGACGATCAAGGTGAAGCAGCACTTGCCAGCGCAATTAGTCAACTCAAACAGCAGCAGACCACTGTGTTCATAATTACTCACCGAGCGACCGTACTCGGAATTTTGGATCTACTACTGGTTATGAAAGAGGGGACACAAGCCTTGTTCGGCCCCAGGGACCAAGTTATCGCTGAACTGAATAAAGCGAAGCAGAGTGCAAGCGCTCCGCAAAGACAAGCGCCCTCGGTCACTACGATTCCGGTTGGGGGGAATAAATAATGTCTTCGCAACTATCTGAGATTAGAAAAGGTACTTTTGAACTTACTATAACCGACGATATACCCAAGAGAGTTGGCGTCGTTATTCTACTAATTACTTTTGGTTTGTTCGGTACCTGGGCTTACACTGCACCTATTGATGGCGCTGCACTCGCCCCTGGCGAAGTTACCGTTAAAAATTACCGAAAAACAGTTCAACACCTTGAAGGCGGAATTGTAAAGAGCTTACAAGTAAGCGACGGCGCCAGTGTAAAGAAGAATCAGCCTCTAATTGTTTTAGACGATACGCAATACACCGCCGAATTGGGTATTGTTCGCGGACAGATCATCGCACTGAGTGCAACTCAAGCCAGACTCAAAGCAGAGCGTGATTTGGCCGATGAACTAACGTTCCCAGAACATCTTAGCGATGACAACGATATCCGAGTACGTGAAGCCGTGGCTAATGAGACAGCTTTGTTTGATGCTCGAACAAGCGCTCAAACAGGACAGGTGGACGTTTTAGAAAAGCGTATCGCACAAATCGAGGAACAAGTTCGCGGTACCGAACAGATAATCACTAGCAAAGTGAAATTGATAGCATCATACGAGAGCGAACTCGCAGATCTCAACGAGTTACTTAAAGATGGATTCGTTGATGTGAAGCGCGTTCGTGATATAGAGCGCCGCATTGCTGAGACCCGATCGGAGATTGCCAACTACAAGTCGTCCATTGCTCAGTCTGACGTGAAAATAAGTGAGACTAAGCTGCAAATTGTCCAACTCAATAAGGAGTTCCGGACTGATGTTGTAAATCAACTGACGCAAGTAGAAGCTCAGCTTTTCGACTTACGGGAACGAGAGCAAGTTACACTGGCACGGTTAGAGCGAACAGTAATTCAAGCACCAGAATCAGGGATGGTACTTGGACTCAAAGTCCACACTGAGGGCGGGGTGATAAGGGCGGGCGAGCCACTTCTGGATATTGTTCCTGACAGTTCTGAGCTTTGGATCGAAGCGAGGGTAAATCCAATAGATATTGATCGCGTTCAGGTAGGCACAATCGCGGACATACGCTTCAGCGCATTCAAATCTGCCACAACGCCGGTGATTGAGGGACGCGTTGTCCAAATATCCGCCGACCGCCTGACTGACCCCAATACAGGGGCGCCGTATTATCTCGCCAAAGTGGAGGTAACTAAAGCCGGACAAGCGCAACTATCAGAACTGACCCTTGTGCCAGGAATGCCCGCTGAGGTGCTTATCAATACGGGCGAGCGGACGCTTCTTCAGTACCTTATACAACCTGCCACAAATGCCTTCGCTAGGTCATTTATTGAGGATTAAATTGAGGATCAACATGAAGAGCTTTGCGCGAACACTCCGCATATCCAGCCTAGCCGTTTTACTCTGGTCATCATCAGTTGCCGCTAATTCGCAAAATTTAAGCGGCGACGGGGCGGGGCTCATTGATCTGTATGAATTGATGCTTGAGTTTGATCCTGAACTAAAATTGGCTGAATCTCGCGAGAGACGGGCTGAGAACAGTGTAGAAATCTACGAAAGCCAGTTGAGACCTCAAATTAGCTTTAACAGCCAGCTTAACAGGACCCAGTATGAGAACGATCTTGTTGACTACAACTACAACGGCGAAAAAAATTCTATCTCGCTAAACCAGGTTTTATTCGATAGGAAGATTATTAGTTCGATCGATCAGGCTGAATTCGAGAGTGAATTTTACAGCGCTCAAGTACAGGTTAGTCAGCAGGAGCGATTAGCTCTGTTCGTTGAGCGGTACTTGGATATTGTCAAAACCCAGCACGATATATACACCCTGAAAGAGGAGTTAGCACTTCTTGAGGGTATTCAGGCGCAGGTAAACTCTCTTTTTCAAAAGAAGCTAGTCTCTGTCGTCGACAAAGCGAACATCGAATCCCGTGTAGCCAGGGCATCCTCAAACCTAGCTGCGTCTGAAGCTAAACTTGAAATCGCTGAGGAATCACTTTTTGAATCAGTTGGAGAAGCGGCCTTCGAGCCCATAGCTCTAATCGATCTGCTGGATTTCGACCCCGAGCTCGAAACTAAAGGCTTTGAATATTGGAGAGACTTGGCTCTGGCCACTAGCCCTGTCCTTAAGGCTCAGCAGTTGCGAATCAAACGAGCGGAAGCTGCGCTAGCTCAAGCGGAATCAGAGCACTACCCCCGAGTAGGCCTACAACTGACGCATCAAAACACCAATATCGGGAGTGAGTTCGCTCAATCAAATTCGAATAGCGCTACGGTCCTATCATTAAACCTTAGCGTTCCAATCTACCTAGGAGGAAGCACTGCTGCAAAAACTCGGGTACAGGAATCTGAGCTCTCTATCGCGATCGAAGAAGAGCGATATTCACGAATGCAGCTTTTACGTGAAATTCGAGTGGCATTACTGGAAATTAAATCCGCACAATCTGAGATAACAGCATCAATATCCTCAGAAAAAACGGCTAATACCGCACGCTTAGCTGCTGAAAAAAGCTTCCAGTTTGGGGTTGTTGATACTGGCACGGTACTGGAGCGAATTGCCGAACAATATTCAGCTGAGCGAAACCGGATCAACCTAGCTTATAAACTCATGCTCTCTTACCTCAAACTAATGAAGGGAGTTGCAGGAATCGACCGAGATCTCATAGTTGAGTTCAGTCAGATGTGAAGCTAACAACTACCTTAACGGTATGACTTTCCTCTCGTCAGACCTTTTTAGCGGTGGGTTTTCTGGCACATACCCCTCTACGTATTCAGCAAGCAGCGTGACAATGAGGTCATTGTCATTAGTGAGTACCGCTTGCTCTAATCGTTTAATAGCTACCCGCATCTTCTCATCATCCAATCGGGTCTCATACGCCCTCATGATTTTGGGGTGTTCGGTACCTGATACGTTGTCACCAATCAGCAACTCTTCGTAGAGCTTCTCACCTGGTCGCAAACCTGTGTAAGTAATTTCTATACCGCGATCCGGATTAGCACGGTCTCTTACTTCGTATCCGCTGAGTTTTATCATACGTGCAGCAAGTTCCGCGATTCGCACAGGCTGCCCCATATCCAGTACAAAGACCTCTCCACCGTCACTGAGTGAACTTGCCTGAATTACCAAGGAAGCGGCTTCTTGGATGGTCATAAAGAATCTATTGATCTCAGGGTGAGTCACCGTAACCGGCCCTCCAGCTTTGATTTGTCTCTTAAACAACGGGACAACCGACCCTGATGAGCCCAAAACGTTTCCAAAACGAACGCTAGAGAAGCAGGTCTCATGACATTCGGAGCTCTGATCTGCTGACATTTTTTGTAACACAAGTTCAGCAAATCGCTTTGTTGCCCCCATAACATTAGTAGGCCTTACGGCTTTATCGGTAGAGACTAATACGAAACGCTTTACCTTGGCGTCTCGTGCTGCCTGTGCTGCATAATATGTACCAAATATATTATTGCGGACACCTTCTACGGCGTTCGACTCAACAATAGGCACGTGCTTGTAAGCGGCCGCATGATAAACTGTGTCTACTCCAAATTGCTCAAAGAGCTCAGACAGCATATCGCGGTTTTGAACCGATGTAAGACGCAACACAATCTCGGGTTCGTTACCACCAGTCTCCCGCGAAATTTGCGTCAGTTCCTCGTTAATCGTGTAAAGATTGAATTCAGACGAGTCGATCAAAACGAGGCGTCTAGCCCTGCTTCTTAGAACTTGTCTCGCGATTTCTGAGCCTATGGATCCTCCCGCACCCGTAACACATACACTCTTCCCCTCCAAGCTTTGACTGATTAGAGCGGCATTTTCTGCGACCGGCGTGCGTCCCAATAAATCCTCTATGTGGATGTCTCTTAGTGAGTCAATTGCGCTGCCAGATATAATCTCTGGCAGCGATGGCATCGTCTTGATTCGAACTTTGTATTTCGCGAGAGTCTCAAATATTTGCTCTTTTCTCTCTGCATCTAACTCAGGCAGAGCTACTAACACCGCCTCTATGCGTTGGTCCTGTATTAGGTCGTGCAAATCAGCAGGGGAGAAGACCTCAATGCCGCAAACCATATTGTTCCACAGTGATGAATCATCATCCACAAAACCCACAGGCAAATACTCAGCCCCCCTGGACAATGAGGTTGCGAGCTGCACACCATTGCCGCCCGCACCGTAAATCAAGACTGGTTTACGGTCGAGGATACGGGTCAGAAGCCATTGGTAATAAATTCGAATAAATAGCCTGGTGCCACCTACATATAGCAATGAAGTGAGCGCAAACACCAACGGTACAGTCCGAGGAAAAGGCTGTACCTGCAACAATTGGGCCGCGGCATAAAGCAGAAGAGTCAACCCTGCCACTCCAGCAAAAACTGCCTGGATCGCTCGGGTGTGTAGAAACCTGATGACTTCTCTATACAGCCCTAACCTTTCAAAAAGAATGACACCAGAGAACGGAATCAGTAAGAATAACCAAATAGCTGGCTTTATATATTCACTCGGCCAAAACTCGCCGGTTCTCAAGGCGAAACCGGACCACAGTGCCAATACTAGGGCTGAGCCGTCTGAAGCCGCTATAATTCTGCGGCGAACCTGACGGTCCAACGAAAGTAACTTGACATGTATTCCATCACGCATGTGTTTATGGCCTTTGTATGCTCTTTTGCTGAGAGCTCTCTAGATTACCGTCTAACATCGGCAGACATAAAGTTACAGGTATTTTCCTCAGGGGAAACTTAGCAATAAGACTCTAGAAAGTTAGTGGTCTCTGTACTGATGACCATTTTACAGTCGTAATCTAACGGAGACTTCAGCGTTATTAGGTAGTTCGGTCGCCTCTACCACTACCCGTAACTGTACTCGCGAGTAACTGAAAGTAAAAGCATATATCCATATTTCGACACATCAGGGCATCAACTCTTGCTAGCCTACGAGGATTTGACATGTCGATTCCTCGAATTTGTGACAAACCCGTTATGCCAGGACGTACCTTAAGAACGCCATATCCTGATCGCAAGGCAACCAACTCTGCTTGCGTAGCAAGCGAGGGGCGTGGCCCAACTAAGCTCATAGAGCCAAGCAAGACACAGAAGAGCTGCGGTAGCTCATCTAACTTGGTTCGACGCAACCACCTGCCGTATGGCGATACACTACTCCCGGCGATCTTGT
>Ga0102954_1000554_pt1 | contig 11422 bp, 2 predicted proteins | sample SalPonA_C_H2O_MG_FD_78511 | JGI IMG/M metagenome (GOLD analysis project Ga0102954, IMG submission 78511) | Water microbial communities from South San Francisco under conditions of wetland restoration - Salt Pond MetaG R2A_C_H2O_MG | ecosystem: Environmental > Aquatic > Non-marine Saline and... | reverse complement strand
TCTTGGAGTCTGATACCACCATTAGCATATAATTTTGGAGCTGTGGTTACAGATGTATTAGTAACCTCAAATCGTTCTCCACCACCTGTTACAACTCGGAACTCATTAGCAGCATCGAATTGTAAGTAGGTATCAGTATCACCATCAGAGAAGATTTGGCTTTCAAGGTAGATATCAGCAACATTTCTGATATCGTTACTAAGCATGTCAAGTTGGTTCCACTTGAAATCAGCAACAGCGTGATTGTTGTGACCAGTTGAACCACTAGCGACTGGTTCTGAAGCTTCAATTCTAACATAAGAACCAGTACCAGTACCAGTACCTTTGCCGCCAATAATTCTTACGTTACTACCATTCTTGTTGGTACCTGTTGCATAACCAGCATTCAGAGTGACCGCACCAGGACCTCCACCAACACCTGGATATAACCACATAGCTGCCCCAGAGGATGAACCTCCAGCATCACCAGCTTTTACCTTAACGTATCCACCTTGAGCACCAGTACCATTGGCAGCAGTACCCTCGATTGCTATACCATTACCTGAACCATTTGTTGCTGCAGGAGCTGCGTATACACCACCACCATTCACATAAAGATCACCAGCAAAGTTCCAATTATCAGAATCATGACTATAACCAGCAGTCCAATATTCTGTACCATTTGTTCTTCGGTAAAACAGGATATCATCAGTTGGGAATCCAGTTGGGAACTCAGGTGAAGATTGAGTAGCATCACCCCAGTAACCAATACCGCCACCATAGGTGGTAGATTGACCAACATAAATTCTACCAGTACCTTGAGAAGAACCATATAGATTCAATTCTGATTGGCCGGTATCATCAGAGATAATATTAACAGTTGTTCTTGTACCGTTGTCAATTTTGAGATTAGTCCATAGATCAGTTTCATCATGTTGTAGATCAAGAACCAATTTAGTACCATGCAGAGTAGAACCACTTGCTACTGGTTTGGATGTTGAAATCTGTAATTTTGAAGCAGTACCTGTACCTGTACCATATCCAGCATGTATAGTATTGGCAGGTCCGGCCTTGTTACTTCCGACACCTTTACCAGCATCAATAGTAAATTTAGCACCTGAGCCATCACCTTGGGCACCAAATAATTCCATGCTGGCCGCTAGTCCAGCAGCGGATCCACCCTGGCCACCTAAAAGGTAAACATCACCACCGTTACCAGTTGACGATGAATATTCAACATCACCACCATATATGTTTACTTGACCACCTGCTCCACTACCTTTACCTTTACCACCTTCAATTGTTGTGGTGTAACCGGATGCATTTGTAATTGATGGAACCCCAGCACGTACATGAGCTGTAGTAATACCTTCAAATACAGGAGAGTTAACCTCACCAGATACTTTTAGTATACCTGTGGTGCCACTCAACTTCAAGTTAGCTAATTCATAAGTACTAGAGCCACTAGTAGTGGTCCAACGGAAATATTCATTGCCATTGTCTCTTGTATTAAATTCAAGACGTGAGTCGGTATCAGAATCAGCAGTGTTGTAGAACTTAATGGATGCACCATCAGTGTTCATCTCCCATGTAATACCTTCACCAGTATCAGAGAAGTTGAGATTGCCGGTCATTGTATCGCCGGTTTTATTAACCCAACGACCATCGCCACTTAAAGATGAAATGGCTGTGATATGACCATAGGTATCCAATGTAATATCTTGAATTACATTACCACCAGAGTTGTTAACCGAGGCCTGACTTGAAGTATCAGCGTGGGCAACAGTAATAGTAGATGTACCATCACCATTTAATGCAATACCACCTGCTTCCTTAAGTACTAATGTATCATTGTTATTATCGGCAACAATATCAGTACCAGCTTTACTATTATCGGAATTACGTGGTGAGATAGTCTTAAAGATATTCTGTGCAGAGCCTTTATCTGTATTTGTAACAGAGAATGTAAGATCATATGGGTCTGTATCAGTACCATCAGTTGTGTCAGTCCAATTGATATTAATCGAAGCACCAGATCCAGTACCTTCAACGAACTTAATTTCTTTATTATTAGAAATGGTTACTTCAGTACTATCTCCATCCTCTAAAATAAATCCTGTCATTATTTCATGATTAGTAACAACATCACTTCCATTTGGTATGCCGACCTGCCAAACATCATTTGTTTCGTTCCAATAGAGACTAACATCATTTTTAGAACCACGATTAATCTGTATGCCACCATTCTGTGTAGGAGCAGTTGTAGCAGAAAGATTGCTATTTAGTTCAATGATGTTATCAGCTAAGGCAATTGTTTCAGTATTAACTGTAGTTGTAGTACCTTCAACAGTTAGGTTACCCTTAATTACCGTGTTATTTGTAACTTCAAGACTATTAAGTGTTGCCTTACCAGAAGATGTTAATGTAGCACCTTTTACATCCTTGGATGATTCAAAATTCGCATTTGTTTTAAGTTTCTTATCACCGGTAATAGAAGTAGAGTTCAGATTGATATTAACATGATCATTAACTGTACCCTGTTGAACAATATCAGAATCTGCCGAAGAGCTACCACCAACCAATAGGTTACCTGCGGTAACACCATTAGTTACAGTAACGCTGTTTGGTAGTCCAATGGTAACAGCCGCGGTTTCACTACCTGAACCTGTTACTTCAACTTCATTAGTTGTACCAGAAATAGTCGCAACATAATTACCAGTTGTTTTAGTACCAAGTGCAATTGAATTATCTTTAAATCCAAATGTTACAACACCATTACTATTAACAGATTTTGTAATGCCGGTAGAAGCAGTGTTACCAAATAGATCAGATGAATTGCGGAATGTTACAATCTTATCATCATCAAATCCTTCAATGCCTGCTGCTTCATCAAGCCATTTTGGAGTGCGAACATAAAATTCAGAATCAGATTCTTGATAAAAGATAGCAGATGAAACTAATAAATCATTTTCTGTCTCAGTAACTGTGTTCTGTCCACGGTTAAAGCGAATACCCAATGTCGCGGGAGTTGTCTCAAGTGTTTTATCACCTATATCAATATATGAAGTAGATAGATTCAATGAACCAGCACCACCAGCAACAATTAATTCACCTGAAGTAATGGAAATAGAACCAGTTACTTCCATATCACCAGAGTAGACAATATCTGATGAAAGAGCTTGAGCTGTTGCTGAAGCTTTATTCAATTTTGCACTATTAAGATCATTAATACCATCGGCAAGATTATCACCAATGCTTAATGTAGTACCATAACCAGCATAATTTTCAACTAAGGCAATTGCATTTTGAGTATCTTTGGCACCAGAGCGAACTGGTGTTACAACACCTGGTGTAGCAACTGATGCTATATTGCTACCAGTATTTGCAAATGTGAATTGAGTAGCATTAGCAGTTACTACTGTATGTGTACCATTAAATGTACTAGCAGAGGAACCTGAAATCGTAACAATATCACCTGCTTCAAATTCATTTGCAACAGTTGCAGTTGCAACATTACTAGTACGACTTAAAGCAGTAATAGTAAGTGGTGTATATGAACCACCAATGTAATCTTCGAGTGTATTAAGACCAGCAATGATAGTAGAATCACCAGTAGTCATTGCATCAACATCACCGATGTGAGTATCAAGACTCTTAATTCCATCCATTACTGTGGTTTCAGTACTAATATTGTTGGTACCTGTGAAGACAACTTCACCTAAATCGGTGTCAAGTGTCTTTATTGCAGTTTCAACAGTTGCTGCAGCAAGAATATTTTTTGTGCCAGTCCAATCAATTGTACCTAACTGAGCATCCAATTCATCAAGAGCACCTTTAACTGTTGTAACACTTGTTAGATTATTTGATGAATAAACTGTAACTGGATTTTCTGGATCAGTATTATCAATGATAGTAGAGAAGTCAATTTTACCTAGATCGGTATCAAGAGTTGTAATAGCCTGTACAACTGTATCATCAGCATTTAGATTATTAGCACCGGTGAAGTCGACTGTACCTAACTGTACATCAATCTCATAGATACTATCCATTATTGTTGTTTTATCATCTAAGTTATTGGTGCCAGAAAATACAACTTCACCTAAATCGGTATCAATGGTTTTGATAGCGGTTTCAACAGTTGCTGTTGCTAAAATATTATGAGTATCAGTCCAATCAATTTTACCTAACTGAGTATCAAGTTCCGTAATACCACCAATGATTGATGTTTCAGATGTTAGGTTATTAGTACCAACATAAGTTACTTCACCAACCAAAGTATCAAGAGTTTTGATAGCAGAAACTGCGGTAGTATCTTCACCAATATTTTGAGTATCGGTAGCAAATTCAGTTACCTGGCCAAGTTCATCAACTACTTCTTCAATTGCGCCCTTAAAATTGGTTGCACTTAGACCATCAAATGATCCTTCAGTTGATTTATAAAGATCTGATTCATGCTCATTTACAGCATCTGTTAGATTATCGGATGTTAAATCTGTATCCAACTGGGCAGTGTCACCAACAAAGGTAGACACATCGTTGGATTTTTGTCGAAATTCATCAAGGGTATCATCCCGATTTGTGGTGATTACTGCCATCTGTTATTCACTCTTCTGTAGATTTAGTAGTACGTTTCTTTGGTTTAGAATCAATTAATTGTTTTACCAATTCTTTTAATTCAGCAACATCATTTTCTAGAGATTGAATTTTTTCATTCTTTTCTCTCTCTGATTTACGACGAAGCTTATGATTGATCCAAGCCTTTTTGTTTTTATTTATAATGGCTTTCGAGGAGGGGTCTCGAAAGAGACCCTCCTCACCCTCAACTTTTAACATTTCATTTGACATATATTAATCCCTTTATGAAAGTGCAATAGCTCGGAAGTCCTTAATTGTAGGTACTTTCGCTGTATTAGCCGAACGCATTACAATCTTAATCTGGAATGCCGAGAATTGACCAATGTCTTCTTCATCATATTCAACCTCACTATAACGAGAAGCATCTTCAGTTTGAGGTATTGCTTTAGTTGGCTCAATTAATGTCCATGGTGTATCTTCAAGCAATATTTGGTCATCTTCATCGATACGGTAATAGACATCAATGTATGTATTACGTGGTCTATTAACTTTCAACCAAATCTTAAGATCATTTGCTTCTTCCTCAAGAACAACCTTGCGGATCATATAACGTGAGGCCGCAGTATTATCTTTTGGTTCAGTTTCAGCAACAAATCGTGGATTGCCATTAGGATCATCACCAACAATATTAGTGAAGCCAGCAACATAATTAGGATCATCTGTAGAAGCAACTGGATTATCTATCTTATTGCTTACAAGAATCATTGACATCTTATCTGTATTAATAACAGGTGATAAATTGTCAACAGTAGATGACATAGTAGATCTTACAAATAAACCTTTAGTTACTAAGGGCTCAACTTGAGATCCACTCAACATTTCAACATTTTTCTGACCGGGAACAACGATAGGATCATCCAATTGCAAAGTATTCCCTTCAAGGAAAGGTGAATATTGACTATCCATTACATAAGGAGTGCCTACACCACCTATAGTCTTACCGATTGGAGCTTTAAACTCAAACCCCATTGATGTTTCAGGTGAAATAATGGTTGAAATATTTGAGCAAATAACATCGGCCTTTTTGTCCTCGGTAGCTTTTACCGTAGCACCACCACCAGATCCATTGGCATTAGCGTTAACAGGTGATCCATTATCTAGTACTTCAATAGTATAAGAATCTTGTTCAATATTGCTGATTGTAAAGTCAACACCATTGATCAATGAAACATCAATACCATTAATACCACCAGTTTCAACTGCACCTTCGAATACAACTTTACCACCGTCTAACATACCGTGGTTCTTATGAGCCACTCGAATTATATTAGAGCCAGCATATGTTGTAAATGGGTCTGTAACCAATAGTTTCTTAGCTATATGAACATTACTTAATACTGCATTACCTGGATTAGAAACATCAAATTTAGCACGGAATAGTTTAAACTTGACATCCTTATATTGTTCGGCAGTCCAAGCAGAATCATTAGCTGAAGTGAACATTACACCAGCCGCAGGTTGTTCGGTAATACGGAAATTACCTTGCAAATCAAATTGACCTATTTCACCAATCCATGCATCATAATCTATTGACATTGTTTTAAGAACAAATGCATATTCCTGATCCTGTCGGACGAATATTGGTGTATCAAATACAAATTCAGTTGCAACACTACCATTATCCGAAATATTAATATCATCACGATAAAGTACAGTTTCACCAATAACTTCTGATGTAGGATAACCATTCACAACATTTCGTATCTGACAGTAGATAGGATTAGTATCACCTGCCGGAGCTCGAGTACGGAAATATGTATGAATTTTAGTTATAAAAGCACCACCTTGTTCTTGACAACGGAATGTCTGAGCAAGTGGATCCCATGATGCTGCGTCCGAACCATCCCAATCTGGACCATCTGGGCCTGGAGGTTGAGGTGGTGTTACACGCCAAGATCTTGTAGTTGTCAATGTACGATCATCACTAAGCTCTGATACCTCAAATGTTGGGATAACAGAGTTAAATGATAAATCTTGAACCGTTTTAGACATGCCACTTGCTTCATACGTAGTTTCAGCAAGAGTAGAATAGTAAGCCATATCATTATTTGGATCATCAATCAATCGAACAACACGTCGGCCAGTGCGAATTTTATCTGTATCATTAGATGGAATTATAAATGAACCCCAAATTCGGCCATCACTATTGGTGATTAGTTCATTAGAACCAGCTGGGTGTGTTGTATTACCTTTGTAGACTTCAAAATCAAGTTCTTGGGCTCTAAATTCTGCTTCAGTTTGTTCATTAGTAGTTGAGCGTGCATAATTTGTAGCATTTACATCATCTATAAACAAATACATTTTTGTATTAGGTTTCAAACGATCAGCATAAAAATAAATACGGCGTGAACGAATGAAAGGTACTATATTAACATCAACGACGTTATCATCAATTGTCTGTCTTATAGTTTCTGAAGAAAGTGTAACTTCTTCACCTGTACGTCTCTGATCAGTTACTGTTGTAGCTGTTCGCAAATCACCTGACCTACGTACAGTTGTACTTGATGAAACAGTAATCCAATCTTCCCAGAAGGTACCGGTAACATTCGCTCTATCAGCAATAAATTGAATTGCGTCATAGATTCCTGAATTATCAACTGTTACTGCTGGACGTTCTTCAACATCAATCCAATCGTCTGTATTTGGATCAAGTTTCAAGTTGCCTACATATTTAAACACTAGATATTTGTTAAGATTCTCCCAACCTGATGCGTATGGTTGGTTAATCATAACAACATGATCTTCAATCGGCAGAGTTATGAATCGGCCATTCTTTTCGACATTTGTTGAAATTGTTGGCTCAAATTGTAAACTCACAGCATCTTTATAGTACAATGGTCTCAATGTACCATTCTTAATATCCATTGAAACTCGATAGTCTGAGTTAAATACGTCACCAACATTGTGCCCATAGAAACTATCAACAACGAAACCATTTTTAAATCGTTCGGTACCATCATTAGCTAGAGTAGATGACGACATTACATCCTTTTCAAGCAATGAGAGAGTTGTATAGTATTCAAGTTTACGAATGCGATTTTCCATGTCACCAATATCGCGCATTGTATAACGACGATTTTCAACATAGGTTGGTCTTACATCATCGACCGATGCTGTATATGGAGCAACATCAAGCTTATAAAGAGTCATTGACTCATTAATATCAGCAGGATAGTTAGGGTTTAATGACGGAACACCCTTAGCAATACCAAATGTACCATCTTTCTTAACATATACTTTATCACGGCGTCCTAAGTAAACTTCGTGGTCATATGTTGCAAGAGTATTGGGTGCCGGAGCAGCAATAAAATGTACACCAGTAAACGTAGTAGAACCCGAAGTTTTAATTGGACGGAAATCAAGAACATTACGTAAATTAAATGTTCCTTTTACTGAAGTATATGAAGGAATATCTTCCCAATCAATTGTGTAAGAATCTCGAGTAAAGAAATCACCTGTACCCGGTGTAAAATAATCAAAATCTACACGGATTGGACCAGAAGGAGCTGACGCACCAAGTTTCAAACGAATTCGAGCAAGATCATAGAAGTTATCACGCTGACCATTATCAAAATCATAACGTGATGTAATATCCTGGCCAGTAGAAATAAGTGTGATGCTATTTAGAACATGACCATCTGCTACATTTAGAATATCAAATTCACCCGGTGTTGTATTAGGAGATGATATATCCTGAACAAGATTAGAAAGTGATTTTGATTTTTGTGTCGCGTTTTTCTGGACTACAGCATATGCGTAAACAGTATCACCTTCAGTAAGTGCATCTACAGCAGCACCAGATGCTTTTAAATTCACACCAGATATAGAAACAGTAGCATCAAGGATAGTGCCATCAGCAGCACTTATAATTGATGCCGGCGCAGAGCTGAATGATTCACCACCTGCAGGAGAGAATAACACATATTTGGAGGTATCAACATCAGTTGCCACAGTACCTGAAAATATCTTATTAACTGTAACTGTGATATCGCTAATAGACTTAGTACCAGTATATGATAGAGGTACAATAAGTGTATTATTACCTGCATCTTCAATAAGACCTGGTGTAACTAGATCGGCACTAAAATTAGGAGTTCCTGTTTGGTTTAATGCTTCAATGTTAGATTTAAATTTACCTGATTCCGTTACTTGAATATCAAATAGATATACACGATAAGTCGTACTTGTTGCCTTTTCTATTGAACGAATACGAGCAGTACCGATTACCGCATTAGAATCACTTGTTTGGATTAGATTAACCAAACCGAAGTCATTCAACCGAGGCAAACCACTAACATTTTCTACTGTTACATAGTTACCATAACTGATATAAGATGATGTGTTCTGAAATGTTTGAACATCGGTTGTTTCGTTACGTGAACGATCAAGTTCAATTTTAGTTCCAGCAGTTGTTTCTATACGATAACCTTGAATATACGCAACAGAAGGCTCAAGATTTATGATCATCTTATCAGGATCTGACGGGTGATCTTTAACTTGTAATGGGAATGGATTAACTGTGTAGTTACCAGATTCTTCATAAGTACGTTTAGCTAGAATATCAAGTATCTCAGCATACTTAACGTCTTTATCTTCCTCTACAACAACACCGTTTTTAATTACAGCAACAGGAATATAGTTTTCTACAGTACGTTCTTCAATATCATAAGGTTCAACTACTAGTTCAAGATCAATCTGGTAACGATTCGCACCAGGAGCAGAATAGTTTGGAGAACCTGTTGCATTATCAACCAATGTACCATCATCAGATGATGTTACAACATTTTCATTAATTTTAAGAACGATTCGGGCAAAAGCATCTTCACTGTACTTGTCAACAATTACACTCTGCTTATTACATAATACAAATGCATTATTTACATAATAGATTGAATCATTGATTGTGAATTTTGTTCCATAACCTTTAGCTTCATCTGCTTCACTAAGCATTGTTGCTGATAATGGGGTTATATCATCATTTATCAATTCTTCGTCATAATCAAATTTTGTTTTAGTATTATCAGAACCAGAGCCTAAATATGAAACATAAAATGTCACAGGATCAGTTTCAGTTGCAGGTAATGCTTCTAATACCTTTGCTGTAACACCAGATGTCTGACCTGTTATGATTGTATCGACAAATTGATCGTAATTATTATCAATTGATGCACCAGTTACTTTAATGAAACTATATCTGTCGTTAAAGTAGTTATCCGGACCTGTAACCTTAGATCCATCTCTAAAGATATGGTCAGCAAATGAGCCAACCTGATTTTGCAATACTGTTTGCAATTGGGTTAATTCTCGTGCCTGTACCGCATGACCTGGACGAAAGAGCATCCGAAGATAATTCTTGGATGCATCAAAGTCATCGTAGTATGGCGCGTCAGTAAAATGCTTTATAGCCATATTTTTCTATACCCTTAGAATTCGATAATAATTTTAATGTCTTCAATCTGTGTTTGAGAACGAAGAATTGGTTGACGATTCTCAATGAACATTACATCACCGGTATCTTTAACAAAATCGGGTTCAGTAATTGTATCTATTGCTCCAAATGATGAAGCAGATCCACTAATATATAGGGGTTCATTACCAGTAGCATCAAATTCTAAGTAACCAGTTTTCTCATTCTGGTGGAATTTAATCTCATTGGTAGCTGTATCAACTGCATCGACATAAGCATATGCATCAGAATTACCACCGTAGATCAAATCACCTGGATTGACACCACTAGCATCAGAAACAGTCATTACACGAAGGCCATTGACAAGATCACCTGTGACAAGATCACCATTAGAATCCAATGGGTTGCGAATCAAACCAACCTGACGGTAATCATTATCAATAATTAGAGTTTCATTTTCATCTGTTTGCAATTTAGCATTACAAGCAATATAGAAACCACCCAATTCTCGAATTGGATCAATACCGTGGCCATCTTTTTCAAAAACTGCACGAACAACGGCACCGGCACCAGCACCACCACTAGTATCAGTAACTTTAACTGTGGCACGAGTCAAACCAAGACCTATACCGTTTACAGTACTATTACCATTAGAATCAATAGTTACTGGAAGATCAATAAATTTGATTTCGCCATCAACAACGTGTACATTTTCTGATGGCACAGTGTATGTTGGATTAGCACCATCACCATAAACGATAACTGAAGTTTGACCTGAAGTATAACCAGATCCTGGGTTATCAATTGCAAAACGGTAAATACGACCTTTTGTTGTAGTACCATTTGAAATTTGTTTATTGTACTGATCCTGATCTGTAGCATCAAGGTTGCCATCATCAACTACAGTTTTTACTGGCATGTAAAAGTTAGTTAAGAATCGGTCAGCATCATTTACCTGTAGTGTGTACATGTACTTCCAAAGATAACCATCATCGGTATAAAATGGCTTATCAAGAGTAGCAGTAGGCTGGTCGTTTACAGTTTTGATATTACCTGATGCATCATATCCAGCTTCAAGACATTTATATACTTTATACTCTGTGGTAATAATATAAAAATCTTTATCATAGATTGATTCATTTGTGAGATCAGTATTAGGGTTACCCTGTAGGTCAAAATCAAAAACAACACGAGAATCCCATGGATCATATGTAACACCTGCAGTCCAGTTTTTACGTGGAATTACATTTGAGACATCAGCCGCAGTTACTCGTTTCATTGCAATAATATTGTCATTGACCTCTAACTGGTCCCAATCCTGATCGCGTGGTAGATCAGGATCACCATCTGAAGTGACATTATAATCGTCGGACCATACATCCGATTTTGCGATATAGACAT
>Ga0102954_1000550_pt1 | contig 11442 bp, 5 predicted proteins | sample SalPonA_C_H2O_MG_FD_78511 | JGI IMG/M metagenome (GOLD analysis project Ga0102954, IMG submission 78511) | Water microbial communities from South San Francisco under conditions of wetland restoration - Salt Pond MetaG R2A_C_H2O_MG | ecosystem: Environmental > Aquatic > Non-marine Saline and... | reverse complement strand
GGACCTATCAGATTGAAATCTAGGGCTTCAACAGCGAGCCTCTTTGATTTAACGGTTTACATCTTGTATGATCACCTTCTAACCACGTACATCTGGGACACATCTTCCGGTTACAAATTCCATATTTGAGACATGAACCACACGCTAATGTGTTTTTCCAACCGAGATCTCTGGATGTCAAATTCAATAGATACTTCCACGTGTCTCTCCATTTACGGTTGTGCCCAGTGCCTGTCAAATGCGCCAATTCGTGACATATCTTAGACTGTAATCGACCCTCATTATGATTGTCAGCACTTGTTGGATCCAAAAACATGCACGCTTTTCGAGATTCCGGATATCTGGTTAGACGACCAGTTGCTCTCCCACCTTTATTATCTGTGTCGACAAATAAATAAACATTCTCAGGAGACATCCCCCAATCTAAAATCGTTGTTGCATTCTGACTCATCTGTTGCTTTTTGAGATGGTCCAAAACTTCAGCGACAAGTCTTTTGGCATTGGAAAGCATCACTCGTTCAGATTGATTTCGTGGTTGTTGAGCTTTCGCCAGACAGCGACGCACGACGGGTACAGGTACAGGTGGTTGAAATGTTGATCCAGATTGGTCGGCAACACTATCTGTCACGGTTGTTGTTTGGACAGACAGTGGGACAGCAGGGACAGTAGGGACAGCAGGGACAGCAGGGATGGATATACCGCTGAATCTTTCGCGATAACAGGAGACAAGCATGACAACGATGACAATGACCAGGATTGACACCACAATCAGCAACAGATTCATGATTACTAAGCAGACAATTATTTGATTCAAATTTAATCTCACCCCCACTATAAATGATGCCCGTTGGTAGTAACGAGGAACATAAACCAGTGCACGATGCAATGACGCTCCATGATGAGTTCTTCTTCGATAAAATAAAAAACGCAATCTTAGGAACTGCTGACAAGGCAAAGACTGCCGTGCAAAAGGCAAATATTCCCGAGAAGGTGGTCAGTGCTGCCGGAAAAGCCAAGGACGTTGCGCAAGGAGGAGCCCAAGGTATCCTCGGAGGAGCAACAAACACCCCCAACACCGCACAACCACAACCACAACCAGCGCAATTGCCCTCGGTCGCACCGCAACCGGGATGCAGCATCACTGGACCGGACCCGGCATTCAACTATACCAGGAGGATACAACAGGGTGAGCAATGGGTGTGCCCGGACGGGTGGACCGATACCGGATGCAGCTGGCAACACGGGACGGCGCTGGGACCCCTGCAGTGCATGCAGCCCTACGTGAGTACATGCACCGTCCCCGATGTCGTCGACCCGGCATTCTCGTACACCACAAGGGTAGAGGATGGTGCGGGGGGATGGGTGTGTCCGTCTGGCTGGCAAGATACCGGGTGCGGGTGGAAGGACGGGAACAAGGGGCCGCTCCAATGCAGAAAACAGAAGTAATCATGCGTCGTACTCCAGCCGGACCAAATCCCGTTCCACATCTCTTTTTAACTTTTCCATCTCCGCTTGTATACGTGGCACATCCTGCTTGTCGGGATACGCGCCCTCGGAGATACCTTTCAGTAGACGATTCACACGTGACAAAATCTCCCTCAGCACAGCACGTTTCCGCATGGTTTTCGTGGTATACGAGGGTTTTCGCTTGGGCCACCACGCGGGGACCTTGTTGAACGACTTTGTGTCAGGTGTGAATCGAACTCGACGTGCCATATATACACCTTGCGGAGAATTAAATCTACGCATTGAGCAGGAATGACTGCGTTAAATAACAGGGCAAGGAAACGGCTCGAGAACCTGCACCATGAGTTGGCTCCCTGCAAAGATCCCAATAAGATAAGGAATCCATTCACCAAACGGTGCATCTCCAAGGATAAAGTGACGTATCTCAGAGTGCTCAAACGAATTCGGGACGGGCTGAACAATGCCAGTGGTGGCGCCACACCAGGTGATACGAATAACACGCTGCGACAAATGGAACTCGGGGAGATTCAGAGGCAACAGGGACTGATAGAGGAGACGCGTCGTCAACACAATGCCACAAAAAGAAACAAAGACGTTGCCGAGGAGCGGGTCGCATTTCTACAGGCAAGTCTCCAGGCATCTTCCCAGGAAACAAACGGCCTGAAGACGGCACTGCAGGAAACCAAGGCACAACTTGCAAACGCACAGTCGCAGGTGAAAGCCCTCAAAGAACAGGAACAAGAGGCCAAGAAACAGATGAATACCGTCGAAAAGCAGCTGACAAACCTTCGGGCACAGCACAACAGGAATCAAAGTAATAGAAACACAACGCTTAACACAATCTCTGCCCTACACGAAAAGCAAAAAGCGAATGCAAAGAAACAACTGAATAACGCCCAAGCACAAATCAAAAATTTGGAAAAGAATAAGAACAACCTCACAGGGACCGTCACAGCGCTTCGTCAAAACCTGAAGTCACAGGAGAACAACGCCAAAAAGCAGATGAATAACATAAATACACTCAATCAGAACCTGCAAACAGCCAGGGCCCAGTTGAAAAATGTCCAGTCTGAACTAAACACGCTCAAAGAACAGCGCGAAAAGGCACAGGGTAACGTGTCACGGGCACAGCAGAACGTGAAAGAGGTGCAGGAACAACTCAATGCGCAACGGACAAATGCAGCGTCGCTCAAAGATCAACTACAAAGTGAGAAGAAACGCGTCGCGGATCTACAGACCAAACTGAATGCCAGCGTGAAAAAACAAAATACCCTCAAAGCTAAATTGGAAAAGGCATCCAATGTGAGGGGCGTCGAAGAAATGATGCAGGCATTCTTCAAGCTTCGTGCGATGTCGTTACTCCTGACTCCTAACGAACTACAAACTGACGAAGCATTCAAACGTGAGAAAAGGAATTACCTTGTGAAGTTCCATCCAGACAAACAGACAAACCCGACGGTCAAAGCGTTTGCAACGGACCTGAGTCAATACGTCACGGGTAACTTTGAACGGAACAAGAATACACGCGACATTGTTGATCAACTTCGCAGCAACACCAGTGCCCTCTCCAGGAACGTTGCTGACAGAAACACCAGGATCAACGCCCTCACCAGGAACGTTGCTGACAGAAACACCAGGATCGGTTCCCTCACCAGCAACGCCGCTGACAGGATCAACACCCTCACCAGGAACGTTGCTGAGAGAAATGCCAGGATCGGTGCCCTCACCAGCAACGCCGCTGACAGGATCAGTGCCCTCACCAGGAACGTTGCTGAGAGAAATGCCAGGATCGGTGCCCTCACCAGCAACGCCGCTGACAAAAACACAACCATCCAGTCACTTGTCGCAAACAGAAACCAGCAATTGCAGAGTCTCCAGCAGAGTCTCCAGCAACAATATGCCTTCGAGGCGCAGCAGGAATTGAATCGTAGGGCAGCAGAACATCAACAGGTAATGACCAACTTGCAAGCGCAGAGAAATGCTAACATCGCAGCCAGGAATGATCAAATCAGTAATCTCCAGACGAACGTGTACGAAAAAAACGAGTATATCCGGGGTTTGGAGTCGTCATCAGCAACATATCTCAAGGAAGCCTCGGACAAAACGGAAGAGCTCAGCAAACACAAACAAGAATCGGCTCAGAAACAAGAGCAGGCTCTCCAGGCAATGAATGCTAAGTATAGGCAACAGCTCAATACTCAGAAAACTCAGATCGAGACACTTACACAAAAATTAAATAATACAATCAAACAAATGGCCGAACAACAACAAATGGCCGAACAACAAATGGCCGAACAACAAATGGCCGCCCCCCGTGCAGCAGCAAAAAGACGGCGATCAAGGCAGCGACAAGGGCGGCAGCAAGAGGCGACTGCACCACCACCACAACTACCACCAGTGACAACACAGTCTGGGAGAACCGTTACCCGCACGCAAAGAGCCGTAGAATCTAATCAACAACAAAGAAGAAAGCGACAGAAGACTAATTCTCCAGGTTCTCGAGTCGCCGGTGCAACTGTTTAATGCACTCCACCAACAACGATACCAGTTTATTTCCGGAATCGATCGTCAAATACTCGTTTCCTGAAACACTCTTGCCGTCCACATAATCGAACGGCGCAGGTCTGACTGCTTCCGGTAAGATCGATTGGACATCCTGCGCAATCAACCCCACATCCGTTCCTCGCATCGGCTGAGGTGTCTCGGGGTTCCACTCAAATCGCACACCCTGCAACCTTTGAATATCCTCCAGAGGGGTCTCGGATACCGGTCGAATGTTACATTTGAGCCTTCGATCGGATGCGTACGCCGCCACATCTCCAACCGCATTCACGTTGCCCCCGAATGTACAATCGTTATTCGTCAGATCCAGGATCATGGGCCACTGACCGTTGACCTGTGTAGACGACGTGGCATTCGTGGCTCCTCGTAAGACGCTCAATTTGTTGTTGTTGCACTCAATAAATGCCGAGTTATGGTTCGTATCCTGGAACACAACGGTCGGTGCTACGCCCGTGATGGTAGTCCCCAGCTCCAATGTGGGACTCGTCGACAGGACCACGTTACCGCCGAATCCAGTGGGTGTCCCCGTCCCGATTCGACTCACAGGAACAAACCCAGTCACCACATTCGATCCATTCAATGCCGAAATGCCGACCCCATTGCCCTGCAGGTACCGGGTACTGTCGCCAATTGTCACGGGAAAGACGGCCCCAGGCAATGTCCCGGTTTTCACATTGGAGGCATTGGTATGGCTGATCGAGACCCCATTACCCACAAATTGTGTCGATACATTCCCAATGGTGATCGGAAGCACAGACTGTGACACAGTTCCCAAAGACAACGACGAGGCATTCGTATTCGCAATCACACTCCCGTCACCCACGATCCGACCTTGTGCATCCAGACCGGCAACACCCAACGGCTGGCCCTTTTCGGATTCCAGTACCACGGGGACCCAACTCGCATCGTAATCATTGTTACTATTCTTCACGTACGCGTCTCCCACCGTCCCTGCCGGTTTGAGAGACCTCGCATCCACGTACGTTTTCACAGCGAATTGCGTGGGTGCCGTCGTTGCGCCTACAATACCCGTACTGTCAATCAACCGCACATCGTTCGACACCTCCTCTAGCTGAACACCAGCAGGATTACCTCCTCTTTTAAACGGACCAATCGCCTGTAGACCACTCAACGAAAACTTATCCGTATTCAGCGTGACTGCCCCGGTCAGCTGTTCTACAGCAAAATACTTCCCTATAGACTGGTTGCCCAGGTGGTCGGTCAGACAGTAGAACACGCGCCCAGGAAACACCTCGTAGATCTGATTACCCTCATTTGGCTGGCCACCGTACTCCAACAGGGCATTATACGTGACTCCGCTCCCCGCATACTCCATCACGTGCTGCCCAGTTCCAACAGTTGATCCCACAAAGAACTCCAGCGTCTCGCCAGGGTCCGCGGTGAATATGCCAGGGTACAGCGTGACGTCGTAGACCCCGTTCGTAATGAACGAGGCTCCAACAACCGTCTGCCACACACCCCGGTGACGAACCACAGATCCCTGGTCAGGTTTGCGACCCGTGGCGTTGTACATTCTGATCGGAGAGGGATTGGTCATCTGGACCGTCCCTGCCGCACCACTGCCTCCGCCGCCCACAAACGAGACTGTCGGAGTCTCCTCGTATGCGCCAGGACTCGTTACCAACACAGAATCCACTCGATCAGCCAACAACGTTGCCGTCCCCGTTGCGCCCCCGCTGCTGAACACCACCGTCGGAGGACTGGTGTACCCGCTCCCTCCCTTCCCCTCCGGAATCACCACAGAGGCCACCTCGCTTCGGTAGACATTGCTGATCGTCCCGGTGGCAATCGGGGTGGGCCAATACCCCGTGGCAACAAGCCCATAATTCCCGAAATCCGTCACTGATGTCGAAATGTTGGTGGTCCCCCCTCCAACAGATCGGTAGCTGTACGTGCAGAACGTGGTGAAGCAACTGACGAATTGAGCATATCCCGTGTTGACTATGAGATGACCAGGACCGCCCTGATTAACTTGCGTGAAACTATCACACACCATACTGCGCAACGGTGAGTTGACGTGTGTGACCCAGCCGTCCACCAAACACCCACCACCTGCACCAGTCTCGTCCACGTCGTACACCACCGTATCGTAGGGAGGCAAGACACTCAACTGCTCACCTCGCCGATTAAATGCCCCCGTAATCGAAGAGCAGTTCTGAATATAAGGTGAGCCAGTGATGAATGCTCGTTTGGATGTCGGGGGAGGAATGCTGATGTGTGGTCTGGCAAACAGGTTGGTATACCCGCTTCCAGGGTTGGTGATGATCACGGCATCCACCACACCATTCACCACATTGGCTTCTGCAGTTGCCTGAATACTCTCAGGGGGCGAGACGGTGATCGTAGGCGCACTCGAGTATCCACTGCCAGGGTTGGTCACAGTAAACGACACAGGGTTTCCATACTGTCCCTGGAAATTCATGGTGATCGTTGCCGTGGCCTGAATGCTTGGTGGCGCACTCACCGTCACAGAAGGAGCAACCAGGTACCCACTTCCGGCTTCCTGTAAATTGATTGTCTGCAGGTACCCACTCACATCCAGCGTTGCAGTGGCCGTGGCTTGTACACCGGCGCCAGAGGGAGGTGATATCGTGACTGTGGGCGCTGTGAGGTATGCGGTTCCAGGCGAGACGATGTTGAATCCGTTGACGCTTCCTCCGGTGATACTGGCCGTGACCGATGGCTGGATTCCCACAGATAATTGAGGCTTGCCCACCGTGACAGTTGGCGTCGTTCCGGGGTACAAATCGCCACTTGTGATCAGGGTGATGCTCCCAACCTGGCCGGATTCGTTGAGTGTCGATGTTGCCGTGGGTGCTTGGCCCGTGCTGCTTTCAGGGGCCTCCACAACAACCACCGGAGGCACGTTGCTGTACCCCGTCGGCGAGTGCAACACATTGATGGCAGACAGCCGCTGAAATTGTACCTCTGCCTCTGCAATGCAACACGGAAACGAAATACAAAATGAGGGACGACGGTGCTGAATAAACCGGAACCCAACAATGTAACACAAATCGTCCACAAAAAACAGGTGATTCTTTGGGTTGAGCGGCTTTACCCTTGTGGACCGCAAGTTATCCCCAACAAGAGACACGCGTCGTTTCAAGTATACCGGGTTATCTATCACATACTCCCCGCTCTCAACATAAATGGTCGAGTATGATCCAGCAACGCTTGCTGCATGCGTGATGGTTGCAAATGCACTGTCCCATGAACGACCGTCATTCGTATCGCTGCCAGATGTCTTCACGTAGTACCGAATGCTCGATTTCATCACGCTCTGAATGGCATCCACCACGTTAATTCCATTGGCTACAATCGTATTGGCCGTCAAAATACCCGTATCCATACTCTGTCGACCAACGACACGCGTGGAAGAAAGGGTTTGACTCCCGGCCTGAATAAAAGCGTCTTCTCCCAATATCACATTACCAGGCTCCACCCGAAACACATTGCTCACTGATGCACTATTCCCAATGGTCATCGAGTTTGCAGCAATACTCCCGTCAATGCTCAAATTGCTCGTCGTGAGCGTGTCAGATTGAATGGTAGTGGCTACAATCTGTGTTGACGTGATGCTGTTGCTCTCGAATGATCCTTGCACACGTACATTCGCCTCTCCCCCAGCGTCCTTGCGGACCTGGAGCTGAGAACTCCCAGCAACCATTGAGTACACCGCAGACGAGGCCGATGACGCGTTCCCAACGCCAATATTTGCGGCAACCAATACTAATCTGTCGGCCATCTTTCTATGTACCTCACATATTTATTTTACAACGCTGCCCCGCCCTCATGGAACTCCAACAGCTTTGTCACCCGTCGCTCCAACACGTCAACACGCGCTGCTAATGACTGGACTGCTGCAACCGATAAACTCACCAATGCAGGTAATCGGAGTGCCTCCGGTTGCCCACCCCTGTACACCACGCCCTCAACAAACCCTGCATCGTCCACCTCCTCAGCAATAAACCCTGCCTGTTTTGGCTCGACCGCTGAATCGTTTTCTTTGTACTTAAACAGGGTAGGTCGTAACTTGTTGAAATACTCCAAGTACGCTGCAGGCATCGACACAATCTCCTTTTTGTACCGAGCAGACGACGTGTCAGTGGCTATTCTATTTCCACCGGAAAGCACGAGCGGGACTCCATCACTCGAACCGAAGGCGCCAGGGTACAAAATTCGTCCCGAGACATTGAGTTCGGTTGAAATCGTGAGTGATCCAATTGTCGAACCGGAGCGTGCAAACGTATCAAATGACTTTGCAATCCGGCCTCCCGATGTGATGATGGCGACTTGGTTTCCGCCCCCCTCACTTGCAGTCTCCCCGTCCCTCGTAAATAACCGAGCAGCCGACAAGTCACCCGTCATCGTATCACCAGACTTTGAGACCTTGCCGGCAACATCCGCCTGCACTTGCTGAACGTCCTCTTCAATGGCAGGGATGGTTATCTCATACAGGTAGTTAATGTCGGATGTGTTGAAAGAGATATTTTCCTCGTTTGTTGCTATATCAGAACGGATCACGTCGTCAGCATCATACAACGTGTCCAGATCGTCCCATATTAACGGGATATACCCGCTTATTCCATCAGTATCGATGATCTCGTCAAGTCGGGTTTCTGCTGCATCCATACGTCCTTCCAGCTGCGTCACGTCACCCTGTAACACACCAATATCATCCGCATTAAGATTCACGCGTTGATCCAAATTCTCCAAGTAATCCGCCACGCTCACGTCCTGAATGTAGACGTCAACACCCGTGCTGATCCCCCCATCCGCAAATATCCACGACTCTGTGTACACTTGCCCTACCACATGAGCCTCCCCAGACACGTCCAAAAGTCCACCCAGATTTGTCGACTGGGCCACCGTCAGATTGCCGTAGATCTGTGTATCGCTCTCCACGTACACATCCCCAACCACAATGGCGTCACCATTGCCGGTGAACGTACCCTCCACCAACACCCCACTCTGAAACGTCGCATCCGCCGTGACAGATAAGGTATCGTACACGTCCAACCCCAGAAACACTTGCACACCCCCCTCGAACACCGCATCCTTCTTCACCTCAACATTCCCCATCACCACCAGGTCCTGCGCTACGTTTCCATTCCCCATCACCGCCACGTCCTCCCCAATCGAGACAAACCCATCGCAGACCACGTTCCCCTCCACATACAACTGCTCACCAATGTCCACCGTATCCAAATTACTGTGACCAATCACCTGGAGCGACTGGTTGGTCGTTGTCGGAGATATACGGAGCGTTGGCTCTGAGGTATTGGCGTACCCCGTCAACGTCGCTGTGTTCATCGTCACCAAATTACTGTATACCCGGAAATCGTCCAGTCGACCCCTGAAAAGTCGCTGGGTGCCTATAGACGCAATGCAGACGTTTGAGCGTTCCAATTGCGCTTCCTCATTGCCACCCACCGTGAAATTACTGCCCAGGAAAATGCAGTCCTTAAAGGTTGGGTACAGGGTAAAGCTGTTGTTCTCATACGTGATGTTCGAGAGTTGCGTCCCCCCCTCCGAAAAGAACTGTAACGTCCTCGCAAACCGATTGACAGACGGGACCTGCTCAAACACCATAAACAAATCCAGTATTTTGAGGTCGGTGATGATGCTGACCTCCACAAAGAGAGATTTGGTCTTCAAATCGTGGTCCACGCGAATCTTTACACGGTCCGTAAAACCAGGACTGCCGATTCCCAACGGTAACTTTGAGGGTGTTTCCACAAAGGGATCAGACACAGATGCACGCTCAGATGTATACGCCCGAAAGTCACCTTCCACCAACACACTATCGTTTGAAATACTAGCATACGTCTTCCGTACATCTCCCAATGAATAATCGAGGTCCACTCGGAACCATGTATCCTCTGTGCGACACGTAAGCTCGTACGAATCCAGCCACGTCACCCCGAAGTTAATCTCGTCCTGGAGGAGGAATTCACAGGACACAGAAAGCGAGGTGTTCAGTGACCCTATATCGTAGCGGGCATACGAGTACCCCTCGTCGGAAAAAGTGATGATATTGCTCCGGATCAGCTCATTCATCTCATCCTCCGTTCCTGCTCCAGCGTGCCTGTGGCCATCAAACGGAAATGGCCCCTCAAATACAGTGCGCTCAATCTCACTGTCGGCACGCTGGTTATACGTCACAGAGAAACCCTCAATGGATTTCGACGGACCCGTTGCTGCTACATCGAGACCCACAATCAACGGCTCGAAACTCCCCAGGAAGATCGTACCGGTGTCCACAGTGTCCAGAGGAGCAGCAATGTCAAATGTCGTATCGTCCACAACGGTCGCCACGTATACACCCTCCGGAATGTCGCCTGTGCCGTCAATGTAGACCGTTCGAGTCAGGCTGCCGGATACCATACTGGCAAACGAAGGCTCTGTGATTCGCAAAGATCCGTCCACAGCAGTCACCTGGGCAGTCGACGACGAAAGGACCTTGCTTGTGATCAACACGGCCTCATTTCCAATGTTCCCACCAGACAAAGGCGCATCTATTGTCACCGTCGAGTCCACAGAAGATACCACGTTCCAGACCTTGTTTAGTGCGGGAATGGCAGACCCGATGATCTGCACCTCCGTCCCGGGAATAAATGTGCCCTGTGCGGGAGGATCTCGCAAACCCAGCTCCAAACCGGCATCCTTTTTCACCGATAACGCATCACACCCGTACGATGTTCCGGGCAAATCGGGAGTGAGGACCACGTCGTCACCATCCAGTACCACACGCACAAACGGGGGATCAAAGCCTTGCTCCATAAACAACGATAGGGTATCAGAAGCGTCGAATGTCCACGAGTATTCCTCCACGCCGTACACAAATAAACTACTTCGCACGCCAGAAGCCTTGACTTCCACAGACAATTCGACGGGAACTGTCGCTAACAAATCATTCGTCTCCGTCACGCCAGATCCCCAGCGGAAGGTGTACGACCCCTCTTCCCTCGTATCCAGCTGCATCGGCGCGTCCTCCGTTCCAATGGCAAAGTACCGTTCCTTTATCAGTACCGGATCACCTACAGGTACAACGTTGATCAACAAAAACGCCGTGGTGGTATTAAAGGATTCCTGAGCATCCTGGAAATGTACCACGCCGTCATCAGGAGCACCCAACTGGGCATCGGGAACAGTATCGAAATCCTCAATCCTGACCGTCACAGGCCGCACAGGAATATCAAATTGGATGTTCTCCCCCACAATCACACAGTTCGACAAATTCACCTGCTCCAGCGTCTGACGATTCATACTCCTGCTCCCAATGATCGTGTTGTAACTACCGCTCCCGTTCGATGTCGAGTACCCACCCAAAATTGTGTTGTTTGTTCCCGTGAATTGACGAGCAACCTCTGTGCCCAGACAAGTATTGGT
>Ga0102954_1000547_pt1 | contig 11452 bp, 13 predicted proteins | sample SalPonA_C_H2O_MG_FD_78511 | JGI IMG/M metagenome (GOLD analysis project Ga0102954, IMG submission 78511) | Water microbial communities from South San Francisco under conditions of wetland restoration - Salt Pond MetaG R2A_C_H2O_MG | ecosystem: Environmental > Aquatic > Non-marine Saline and... | reverse complement strand
TGCGAAAACACTTGACACATAGACTGTATGTGTTATACTAATAAAGTAAGATAAACAAACGGAGAAAAGAAGATGACAGAATTTAACGAATACTTTACCGACGGTCTATTTGCTAATTATATAAAAGGTCGTGAGGCACGCAGTATGTTTACTGAGATTGTAGAAGACTTTTTTGAAGACTTCGACCAGCATGTTTACATTGTTGGACAAGCAGGTGTCGGTAAGACTTATCTAGTAGAACAAACAGCAACACAATACCCAGACATTCACCTTGTTCGCATTGAAGGTCAAATGACCGCTTACCATTTCGCAAAACAGATTGCTGTCGAGATGTATATCGCTGAACTTGAAGGAAAAGATAAAATTGCTGTTTATTTAGACGATATCAACACTCTATTCAGCAAGATTGACATGATGGATATCTTTAAGATTGTTCTTGACCCAAGTAAGGATCGCTTTTCTTACAATAAAGGTTTGAATCTTGGCGCACTTGAAGAGATTGAACGTGATGCTATTGAATATTGGAAATCAAAGGATCCAAACCGTTCTGGCTTCGAAATCCACTTCAACGGTCGTGTTAAGTTCATCATGACCATGAACACCGCTCTTCCAAACAAAGATGATCTTTCCCGTGAGAAACCCGGAACAGACAAATATACTAAACTTGCTAACCTTGCGGCTATTACTTCTCGCTTTGGTGACGGTTATGAAAACTTAATCATGGACCGTGAACAAATGTGGGGTTGGATTGCTTATGTCGTATGGACAGATCCAACAATGTGTGAAGGTGCTACTTGCGAACAGCGTTACGAAATTTTACAATTCTTATGGGATGGTTGGGATAGAGCGAATGAACACAGCCTTCGCTTTGTTGAGACTGTAATGTGGAAAGTAATGAAAAAGAAACCATCGCGTAAAGACTACATTGCTCGTTGGAACCGCCATTTCAAGTAAGAGGTTATTATGAACGAAGAACTACGCGCAAAGTATGAAGCATGGAAAGCAAAGACTTCAGCAAAGGACTATAAGGGTCGTAATATTTCACACGCACAGGTAGACCGGAATACTCATTTCGCTAATTTAGGCACGACTCTACGTGCTCAAGCGATTGCGCATGAAAAAAAGAAGCGTCCTGCAATTTGCCCATTTGGTAGATTTGAATCACGTAAGAAAATGAAACTATATTTTATAGAAAATGATTTGCTAGGGTGTCCAATTCAAAAAATGGGAGGTATGCCACATTTATATTACTACGAAGATGAAGGACCGGGAGAACCAACATACGAGAATGTCTTTTATAGTCCTTACGGTGTGACCAACAACCTTATGGAGATAGTAAGAAAAGCAATAGCCGAAGGTAACGAAATGTTTACTAAACAAAAGGACTCTTATCACGCATTCAGCAAGATGTGTAAGATTGACCCAGAAAATTACTACAAGCGTAAAGAAATCAAACGTGAATGGTTATTGGAGAACTAACATGAAAATACCATCATTCGTTAAGTATCATAGTCCTGAAGACCAGATAAAGATTATCAAAGGTTTACTCATTGTGGAGAAAGAACTTCGCACAAAACAGACAAAAAGGGTTGACAAACAAAAGCAAAGATGCGATACTAATAAAGTGAGTTGAGAGATGAACGCCTAACTGATTCTCTCAATTCACGATTCTGATGTTGGTTTTCAGCCCCTTGTTACGGAGGGGCTTTTTTTTATAAATACTATTAATCCCTTCTACCTTAGGGATCGTTAGCCCCTTAATTGGGGCTTCTTTATGGCAAAAAAGCCCGGAATGATTATGCGACATTCCGGGCTAGTGTGAGCATTGTCACCAACAAGGAAGGAAAAACAAACAACGCTCACTACTGTATTTACGCAAAGCATAAATAACTGTATACAAACAAGAAGGAAGGTATTCATATGAAAAACATTGAACAAGAGATACTGAAACAACAATTGAGTTGCTACAAGATGGTAAATGGATTACTATCAATTACATACGTTACCGGTATAGTATGGATCGCATATCAGTTGTTTCTTGCTATCTTCTAAACTAGGAGAATCCAATGTCCGGACAATTAGACATAACTGTGGAACAAGGAGCCACATACCGCAGAGTCATTACTATTACTGACTCAGCCGGCGACCCAATCAATATCTACAACGATACTTTTGCGGGTCAAGTTCGCACTAACTATCACAGCGAAAACCCAAGTGCCACATTCTCATTCTCATTACTAACGAATGGGACTGATGGTAAAGTTGTTATTGAGTTAACTGACACACAAACATCTGCTATACCAGGTGGTAAAAACGTTTACGATGTAGAGTGGACACAAAGTGACGGCACTGTTCATAGACTACTTGAAGGAACCGCAGAAGTAACACAGGAGGTGACCAAATGAGTGATATAAACGTAACTGTTGATACACTAGACCAATACACTGTGACAGTTGTAGATGGTGAAAACATTACAGTAGCACTACAAGGTGTTATTTCTCAAGGTGGCGGTAGTGGTCCAATATCTACTGATCAACTAGCAGAAGGTCTCACAAACCTTTACTACACTGATGCTCGTGTTAATACATATGTTAGCAACACCACATTCTCAGCATTATCTGCCAATACTGTCACTGCCGATTCTGTCACAATTAACGGTATGCCTGGACCAATCGTATGGAACGGCGATGACAACACACTTGACATTCCACTAAATGGTTCTACACTACAAGTTGGTCAAGAAGAAGTAGTTTACGGTAAAGCAACAGAAGCAATTGCCGATGGTGATGTTGTCATGTTTGCGGGCAGTGAAGGTTCACACTTGTTGTTTGCTAAAGCAGACTTGAACGCCCCAGGCTTTAAAGATGAATGGGTTCTAGGTCTTGCTACAGAAACAATGGCACTTAATGATTTTGGTTTTGTTGCTACATTTGGTAAAGTTCGTGGTATTGACACGAGCGCACATCTTCCAGGCACGATACTGTATCTAAGCGATACTACTCCTGGCGCAACAACTCCTACTGAACCAAAACATGCGATTACAGTTGCGGCAGTTGTGATTCAACATGCTGTAAATGGTGTTCTATTCTCAAGACCAACATTCGGTAAATCACATTTACACGAACTACACGATGTTGTTTTAACTACACCGGCGACCGGTGAAGCACTAGTTTTCAACGGCACTGATTGGGTTAATCAACCTGTGACAGGAAGTGAAACTGACCCTGTGTTTACTGCTAGTCCTGCTGGCTCTATTGTTGCGGCTAACATTACTAACTGGAATACTGCTTACAGTTGGGGCGATCATGCGACTCAAGGTTACTTAACAAGTGAAACACTAACAAGCCTAACACACAACCCAGTAACAACAACACTAACATACACAGATGAGAATGGCACAGCAAATGAACTTGACCTTTCTATCTATGTTGACGACACCAATTTAGCACGACTTGTTAGTGGTAATCTTGACCCAATTACTGGTATTGCTACATTTACTCGTGATGATGCGACTACATTCACAGTTGACTTCTCACCATTACTAGCAGACGCAGACACATTCATTACTGACTTGTCATTCAACACAGACGATGGTGTCTTAACAGCAACACGCAACGATACTGGCACAGTCACAGTTGACCTAGACAATCGTTATCTACAAACTGTTGGGTTTGATGATGCCGATGTAGACCTAAGTGATGGTTTTGCCCTTTTGAATGGTCTAACACTCGATGATATCAAAACTACCGTAACTACAGATGGTTCTACTGTTCAACTCAACTGGTTCAAGAACGGCTTCCCAGGAGAAGCAGTTCGTTTTGCTTTCTCCGATGGTGTTTACACGCTGCCGGCAGGTAGTATTCCACTAACACCGGGAACCGATGATAATCCTGTATTCAACTATGTGTATCTAGACCAAACTGATAAGACCGTCAAATTATCTACAGATTACTTCGTAAGTGCTTCAACAACAGAACACGCTCGTATTGCTAAGGTTGGTTTACGCTCAGTAGCAGATGTTGCAGCACATGGTCCAATACTGTATCACGCATGGACAGACCACACTAAGAAAAGTAGTGGTTACGGTCACATTGGTGATATCAACTACTGGATTCGTCACCAACCCGCAGTATGGGAAGAAGGTGTTGCTCTAACTATTTCAGGTAGTGGCACACCAACACTTGACATTTCTACAACAGCAGGTGAAGTTCTACAGTTACATGACCACGACTTCCCAGCATTCAACACTGCTACAGGTTCACACTTCCACGTTATAAACGATTTCACTGAACCATACAAAGTGTTGACTGACCTTGAAGCGCAAACTACTGATGCTAATGGTGATAGTATCATAGGTAGTGTTTACAACATTGTTATTTGGGGTGCTGTAGGTGAAGATGATACGGGTGCTAACTTGTTCGTCAATATGCCAAATGGTAGTTACTCAAACAATAGTGGTGAACAAGGCACACTTGACAAAGACGCAACTGCTATCTACAGTATACCACAAATATACGCTGGTGTAGGTTTCTTGATTGCTCGTGTTACTATTCAAAGTGCTGGTGGTAACTTTACCGTTCTACAAACACAAGACTTGCGTGGCTCATTCCCAGGTGTAGGTGGAGCAGGTGGTGGAGCAGGTGGTGGTGTCACATTCATCAATGACCTTGCTGATGTGGATATTGCGACTCCAGCAACAGGACAAGTTATCACATACAATGCTACAACGCAAGTATGGGAAAATACAGCAATACCATCAACAGCATTGAATGATGTAACTGATGTAACCCTAACGACTCCTGCCGAAGGTGACATTGTCCGCTACGATGCTAATTCTGCGACTTGGATCAATAGTAATGCCGTTACACAACTCGAAACCGATATGGGTGATGTTTCTTCGGCATTAACCGCAATATTAGGAGTATAATATGACTATAGCACAACAACTAATAGATGTTAATACCGCTAAACAAAACATTAAAACATCAATAGAAAATAAGGGTGTGGACATGACAAATGTCCCATTCACTGATTACCATTTGAGTATTGACAGTATTTCAGCAGGTTCATCCGGGCCGGTATCAACTTGGACAAGAAACTCTAGTTGGGCTACCGTGACACCTCCATTGCCGACTGAAAATAAAATCACAGGTCTTGCGATTATCACTACATCTAATTTAAATGAAATTGGTTTTTTTTCGGGATCTGGCACTGGGACAGTAGATTGGGGTGACGGAACAGTAGAAGATATTGCCGTATCTTCTTGGAATACTCACACATACGATTATAACGACCCTGACTTGACACTTCCTTTAACTACTGAAGGACATAAGCAAGCACTATTTACGGTCACGTTCACTAGTGCGCCATCACAATTGAACTTCCATACATCGTCTGCTCATGGTTTGACTAAAACAGCATCCGCTTTTGGTGAGATACACGTATCTTCTAGTTCGGATAGCGGTATGCTATTCGCAACAACTCAGATGAAAGACCCACACCCGTTTTTAGAATATATAAACATTGTTAAAACTAATACATCAACTTGGCTTAGTGCTTTTCGTGGTCTACATGGGTTACAGCGTGTCGATATAAATCACGCAACTACAGGTGTTATCACCGAATGTTCGTATATGTTTTATTGGTGTAAACAACTTTGTGAAGTGAATACTGATTGGACTTGGTGTCACGCTAATGGTGCTAACGCCACACAAATGTTTGGTAGTTGCAGTAATTTATTCAAAATAGAAGGAGATTGTTCAGCCTTTAAACCCAATAACGCGACAAGTTTGTTTATACAATCGGGATTTTGGTCTGTTACTCCAAACTTCGACTATTCAGTTTGCACTACACTTGCTAATGCCTTTTATGGTTGTATAATAAATCATCTAACTCCTATAAACGCCCCGGTGGCCACGACCCTCAGCGGATTTTCAAATGGTTACGGTGGTATAGCATATATAGAATCACTTTCTGCCCCAAGCGCGTCTACTGTTCAAAACTTTATGAACTCTTCACATAACTCACTGGTTATAGACGCTATGGATATATCTAATACTACTGATATGTCTGGTATGTTCAAAGGTGTAAACTCCGGGGCCCTTACAGGACCAAAAAATCTTGACAATGTTGTGTTTAATACATCGTATACAACTTGTGCGAGCGCATTTTACTATAGTTGTATATCGGATGCTGACTTCATCAAGGGAAATGGTGTCGGAGTAACGACTAATAACGCTATTAATATGTTCTACTACGCAAACGCACTTTGTCGTGTAAGAGGTCTTACCGTCGTTGGTTCTGCTCAAAACTTTTTAGCCGCTGTCCAAGGGTGTCAGTTCATTGAAGATTGTGATTTTAGCGGAGTCACAAATACCACTGGTATGTTTAACTTAAATACGACTTACAATTTTCTATGTTCGTTCAAGGGAACAATTTGCCCAGCAATATCATTTTCTATCGCTAACGGGATGCTTGAAGCCGATGCGTTAAATGAAATATTCACAAATGCTCCAACGGTTTCTGGTCAAACAATGACTGTCACAGGTAATCCGGGCGCCGCAACATGTGACACATCAATCGCAACGGCAAAAGGCTGGACAGTCGTAACTTAAGGAGAAAATTATGTTTAACGGTTTTTATAAAAGCAATCAAGAAACTTACATATACGCACCAACCAAGGTGACAGCACCTAACTATACATTAGATGTTACTATCCCATCTGCTCACACTTACCCAATTGATGGATGGGTTTACTATGATGATATTAATACAGCACTGACAGCACTAGGTATAACACTAGAGTCATATACCGATTTAGATGAAATGTATAGTAATGACTTAAGGATCGCACACCCACATGCTATCATAGGTGGTGTAATCACGCAGGTTTAAATCTCAAGGAAGAAACTAAGGAAGGGTCAACTAAGGGAGGTTCAACTGGAAAATGTAGGGAGAACATTATGGAGGAGAATGATAACAAAGAAACATTAAGACATATGTTTCGTAGGAAAAGTGATTTAATAGATGATGATACCAAAGAGTATGCTGAATTATATCACCAAATTAGACGAAATGAGTTTGATTTACTGATGATGAGAAACGACTTAGAAACATTAAAGAAAGATGTGCTACCAGAACTTAAATCAGATTTGCGCGGTCTTCATTTTCAAATTAACGGAATGGAAGACAGTGTGACTAATCTTCAAGGTAAAATCGATAAGGTTGATGGTAGATTGTGGACTATAATAATGCTAATAGTAGGTTCTATAGCATTACCACTCATACTAAAATACTATCACGTAGGATAGACCCACTCAGGGTATAAAGGAGGTGCCATATGGCAGACGAAAAAAGAGGGCCTGGTCAACCAAAACTTGACTTAGATATGGACTTGATGTGTAATCTAGCAAAAATACAATGCACGCTAGAAGAAATTGCTGAAATCATGGGTTGCGATAGACAAACTGTCCGCAACCATATGGGCGATTTGTATGAACGTTCAAAACAAGAAGGTCGTTCTTCTCTTAGACGCAAACAGTATATGGTTGCGATGGAAGGAAACCCCACTATGCTGGTCTGGCTTGGGAAGAATTGGTTAGGGCAAACTGACCAAGTTAAAGAAGAGAAAGACAGTATGATATTGCCATGGGAAGATGACGCTGAGGATGAATAATGCCACTAAGCACAGCACAGAAACAAATCTTTGATGATACCAATCGTTTTCGTGTTGTATCAGCAGGAAGACGTTTTGGTAAAACATTTCTATCTACTTGGGAAATAGCACGGGTTGCCCGTCATCCTGGGAAGAATATTTACTACATTGCTCCGACATATCGCCAAGCAAAGCAGATTATGTGGGAGCATTTGAAAGAAGAAATGTCAAAAAGACGATGGGTATCCCGTATCAACGAAAGTGATTTGTCCATTGTATTGGTCAATGGCTCTCGTATATCATTACGATCCGCAGAAAACTTTGATAGTATGCGTGGTGTGTCACTAGACTTTGCTGTATTAGACGAAGCCGCATTTATGAAGCCAGAAACGTGGAATGAAGTTGTTCGTCCAGCATTAAGTGACAAGAAAGGCGGCGCTCTCTTCATCACCACACCAAAAGGTCGTAATTGGATTTACGATTTGTGGAACAATGCTAAAATGTATCCTGACTGGGCATCATCGCAATTTACTACCCTAGATGGTGGTATGGTAGATGCTGAAGAAATTGAAGCGGCAAAGCGTGAACTTGATGAAAAAACATTCCGTCAAGAGTATTTGGCAACATTTGAAAGTTATGAAGGGTTGATTTATTATAACTTTGCCCCAGACCGTAACGTCAAGCAAAAACAAATAGAGATTACACCAAAAACTGTGCTCCACATTGGAATGGATTTTAACGTTACGCCCCTCGTTGCGGCAATTTCAGTTGTAGACGCACAAAATAATATCCACATAGTAGATGAAATTCTACTTAATGGTTCAAACACATATGAGATGTGTGAAGAGATACAAAGACGCTATCCAAACAATCGTATTTGGGCGTATCCTGATGCTTCTGGTCAAGCACGAAAGACTAGTTCTATTCAGAGTGACCATAACATTATGAAACAAGCAGGATTTGTATTAAAAGTAGGCAGAAGTAACCCGGCAGTTCAAGATAGAATCGCGGCTGTTAACAGTGCGTTATTAAGCACATCGGGAGACATTAAATTAACCATAGATCCGAAATGCAAGAATGTCATAAAGTGTATTTCTAATCAAGTGTATAAAGAAGGAACTCGTGTCCCAGACAAGGATGGGCAACTGGACCACATGAATGATGCTGTTGGGTATCTTGTCAACTTTATACATCCGATCAGACAACCAATACCAGACAGAAAACAGCACTACGGGCGATATAGTGTATATTAAGTATAAATACACATATGAAACATAGGAGATCCCAATGGACCTAGATCAACGACACCCGCTATATGAAGCATACATTAATCGCTGGAAGGCATATCTAGCATCTTATCTTGGTGGTGAAGACTACCGAGCACCATCACTCGCAATGTTGCGCAAATACATTAACGAAGACAGTGCTCCTGGTAATCAGTATTCACAACGATTGAATCATACAGCACTAGATAACCTAACCAAACTAGCAATTGACACTTACCGTTCATTCTTGTTTAGAAATACACCATTAAGAACATTTGGTGGTATGAAAGACAATGAACTTGTTAACCGATTCTTAGATGACATTGACTTTAATGGTCAAGATTTGGATGACTTTATGAAGAATGCTAATGACCTAGCATCTGTTTACGGTCATGTTTGGATTATGGTCACAAAAGGGTTTGAAGAAGGTGTTGTTACTCTTCAACAAGAGATTGAAGCAGACATTCGCCCATACGCTCGTGTGTTTACACCAGAAAATGTTGTCAATTGGAAGTATGAGCGCAAAAATAACGGCAGTGAATATCTATCAGAGTTAATGACTATGGAGTATGTTAATGAAGAACAAACTCGTTACGTTATTTGGACTCCACAAGACATTACAACGCTACTAGTAACAGAGCAAGGTGAAACTCTACCTCCACTAGTAGAGATGACAGAATTACAAGGGAACGAAATTGGTCGTATACCATTCGTTTTACTTAAAGCAAACCATTCACAATACCGTGAGATTGGTCAAAGTGATATTGCTGATGTTGTTACTATTCAGAAAGCAATCTTTAATTTATTGTCTGAAGCAGAACAAGGCGTTCGTATCTCTAATCACCCAACACTAGTCAAAACATTTGATACAGATGCGATGGCAGGTGCGGGTGCTGTTGTTGATATGGATCCTAACATGGACCCTGCTCTTAAACCATACTTGCTTGAACCAAATGGAACAAACATTGAATCAATCGTTAATATGATTGATGTTCACGTTGATGCGTTCCTCAGAGCAACACATTTAGGTGCTATTATGAGTGGTCGTGGTCTGACACCAAAATCTGGTATCGCACTACAGACGGAATTCCAGCAACTAAATACAAGACTTGGCGATAAGGCAGCAAAACTAGAACAAGCCGAACAAAACATATGGGAATTGTTCTGGGCATACACAGGTCTCCCAACTCCAATTGATTTTGAAGTAGTTTATGAAAAGTCTTTCGACCTGCGTGACGCACATGCTGACTTTACACTATACGCTCAAGCATTAGCACTCGATATTCCAAGTGAATCATACAAACGTGCGCTAATGAAACAAATTGCCGAAGTTGTCATTGAAGACGGTGATTCATTGGATGACATAATGGCAGAAATAGAGTCAATGGATGTAAGCAATTACACTATTGACACGCCAAATACCAGTGATGGTATTTGATAAATAATATATATAACTTACTCTTAGGAGGTAATAGCCATGACTACTACAGAAGGCGTTAACAATGTAGGTAATGAACAGGATACTGGGACTCCTGAAAATACAACCGAAACCCAGGCTGAAACTCGCACTTTCACTCAAGATGAAGTGGACAAGATTGTTCAAGGTCGTTTGGAGAAGTATAAAAAACGCTACTCTGATGTTGACATGAACGAATACAAGTCACTGAAGCAAGAAGCGGAAGAACGAGAAATGGAAGCAATGAAAAAGCGACAAGAGTTTGACAAAATCTTGGAACAACAAAAGACCAAGTATTCGTCAGAAATTGAAACTCTACGTAATGAATTGACTTCTATGAAAGTTGATGGAACTCTGCTTAACGCGGCATCTTCACGAAACGCAGTTAATCCAGAGCAAGTAGCGCAATTGTTGCGCAATTCTGTCGGACTTGATGAAACCGGTCGTCCGGTTGTATTCGACAAAGATGGTTCAGTTGTCTACACAGACGAAGGAACACCAAAATCTTTGGACGCATACGTAAATGAATTTCTTGACAATAATAGTCATTTTTTACGTAGTGGACCAAGCGGTGTTAATTCAAAAGGACAAACAGGATCGTCTCTATCTAAGCCAGAGGTTGACTTAGGTAGTATTGACTTAACTAAACCCGAAGGTCGCGAACTATATCGCAAATTGAAGGCTGAGGGTAAAATTTAACTTAGGAGGTTCCCATGGCGGATTCTTATATTTCTAACAACTATGATGAGTTGTTCGTGCCAGCGAAAGCGGCCACACTATATGCGGCATTTGAAAGTTCAATGTTCCTATCTGGCGCAATGTTGCCAATCGTAAACGCACCAAACGGTGTTCTAAAAACTCCAAAACTAGCAAACGATGTTACTGCTTCATCTATTTCTGCTGGCACAATCACTGGTGACGTTGCGGTTACTAACCCAACTCCAAGTGAAGTTATTATCACTGCAGACCTAATCGCGGCTCGTTCTGTTATCCGTGATCTTGGTGGTATTGATGCTAACGAAATTGGTCGTATTCTAGGTCGTGCAGTATCTAAAGAGTTTGATACTCGTGTAATGA
>Ga0102954_1000546_pt1 | contig 11461 bp, 9 predicted proteins | sample SalPonA_C_H2O_MG_FD_78511 | JGI IMG/M metagenome (GOLD analysis project Ga0102954, IMG submission 78511) | Water microbial communities from South San Francisco under conditions of wetland restoration - Salt Pond MetaG R2A_C_H2O_MG | ecosystem: Environmental > Aquatic > Non-marine Saline and... | reverse complement strand
GCACCCGCCGCTAAAGCAGTACGCATGATGGCCCCTAAATTCCCAGGTTTCTCAATGCCTTCGACCACTACAATACGTTGGGCTGCATCAAGAATCTTCGAACGCGATGCAAAGCTGCTATCTGGACGATAGAATACCGCCACCACATCTTCAGTGGCGTCACGATAAGCAATCTTTTCATAAACTTTAGCCGCTACCTCAAAATGCTCTGCATTTTCTGGCACACCTTCTACGGGCGGAGCGTGCTCCAGTGTCCACAACTCTTTCATTTCCCAATGACATGCCAACGCTCGCTCCACCTCTCGGCGTCCTTCAACGACACAAACACCAAAGACTTTACGTGCCTTACTTTTAGAGACTAATTGGACAATCTCCTTTACTTTTGGATTACTAAGACTAGAAATGTAACGGCTCATAGATATGGCTAAAAAGAATAGACCAAAGAAAATCAATTTAGAGGACTTAGGAGGCTTTGTCTTTAGTACGAATCCAGAATTTGAACCTCCCGTTTATGAAGACAGCGATGAAGAACCCCTGAAACCCGGGGAACAGCTACTGGAACTTTATTTTGAGAAGAAAGGACGTGGCGGGAAGCAAGTAGTCATCATTAAAGGATTCGCGGGTAGCGAAGACGAACTAAAAGAACTGGGAAAATCGCTCAAGCAACATTGTGGCGTGGGCGGTAGCACTAAGGATGCAGAAATCATTCTTCAAGGTAATGTTCGCGATAAAGCCACTGATTTTTTGCAAAAAGAGGGCTATAAAACAAAGCGTATCGGAGGGTGATTTGCCTTAGCTGCCTGAAAAACGATGAAAGCTTGACTTTTTTTAAGTCACATTAACAACCGTTAAAATCACATCTCAAACGAGACTAATAAACTGCGCCAAGCGCTTTTTCATAGGCCGCTTCATACATGGGAACAATCTTTTCAATGGAAAACTTCTTCGCATGATCAAAGGCCTGTCGCTTAAACTGAGCCAATTTCTCTTCGTCCTGCAGCAACGATAAACCGAAGGCTGCCATCTCTTCGACCGCCCCTGGCGATGCCAAATAACCGGTAACCCCATGCACATTTACCTCAGGTATACCGCCTGCGTTGGAACTGATCACCGGAACTTTTGCAGCCATTGCTTCCAAAGCCACTAATCCGAAACTCTCGTTCTCAGAGGTTAGCAGAAAAAGATCACTCATGCAAAGCAGTCGTCGTACCTCTGAGGTTTTTCCTAAGAATTTCACCTTATCAGCAATTCCTAGGTCCCTTGTTTGCTGTTCCGCACGTTCACGTTCAGGGCCGTCACCAAGCATGAGTAGGATGGCATCTTCCTCTTGCTGAATACGGTGAAAAATAGAGATCACATCAGGTATGCGCTTCAACTTTCGCATGTTGGAAATGTGAATGATGATCCGCTCGTTATTGGGTGCTATCTGTGTTCTATTGCAACGGTCTTCTATTTGATACAGGTCGATGTCTATGAAATTTGGAATAACCTCGATATCCTTTTTTATCACAAAAGAGCTCAACGTATCTTTCTTAAGGCTCTCGCTGACGCTGGTTACTACATCGCTTTTATTGATTGAAAACGTTACTGCAGGCTTATACGACGGGTTCTTTCCCACAAGGGTAATATCCGTACCGTGCAGGGTAGTAACCACAGGTAAATATTTGCCTTTTTCTAACAGAATCTTTTTAGCCATGTACGCTGCATAAGCATGTGGAATAGCATAATGTACGTGCAATAATTCAATGCCCTCCGTTAATACGGTATCCACCATTTTTGAGCTCAGCGCCAATTCATAGGGCTGGTATTCAAACAACGGATAATCGTGCACATTGACCTCGTGATAGAAAATGTTTGGCTCCAATATGTCCAAACGCACAGGCTGGCTGTAGGTGATAAAGTGAATTTCATGGCCTTTTTTGGCCAATTGGATGCCTAATTCTGTAGCAACCACTCCTGATCCACCATAGGTAGGATAACAAACAACTCCAATTTTCATGCGGCTAAGGTATTTCTCTTAATTAAGGGCGTCGTAAATGTACTCTTGTATATTGGTTCGGACGTCCAATTTGCTGAGTTTCCAATTCTCTGCATCGGGAAAGGTTCTGTTGCTCAGAAATATATAAAGCAAATCCTCCTTTGGGTCCATCCATACCATTGTACCAGTAAAACCCGTGTGACCAAAACTTTGTTCAGATGCACAGGTACAACTTGGGCCTGGTCCCTCTTCTAACTGCTTTCGATCAAAGCCCAAACCGCGTCTGTTTTGCAACTCACAAAAGGCACAACCGCTGAACAACTGCACGGTCGACTCCTGAAAATAGCGATGTCCACCATAGTACCCTCCGTTTAAATACATCTGCATCATTTTCGCTAAGTCGTTTGCATTTGCAAACAAGCCTGCGTGACCCGCAACTCCATTCATCATCGCAGCGCCCATATCGTGCACAGTACCGTGAACCGTAGTATTGCGCCAGTATCCGTCTTCTTCAGTTGGAACAATCTCGCTTTTAGAAAACCCGACAATCAGAGGGTTGTACGTCAAGCGACGGGCACCCAGCGGCGCAAAAAAAGTATGTGCCGCCCACTGGTCCAGCGGTTCATTAAATCGCTCTTCAAGCATTTCTTGAAACAAATAATACCCCAGATCAGAATAGCGGTATTCTGTTCCTTTCAGCGGGCTCTTGGCCAACATAGCAAACATGGTATCCCGAATGTTGGATCGCAAATACATCCCGGGGACCACCGCATTAAACCCCTCAGCAGGAATGGCACTATACCAGTAGGACTTTGTACTGTCCGTCGCGATGGTCGACGCATAAAAAGGAATCCAAGCCTGCAAGCCACTTTGGTGTGCCAAGACATCTTCGAAAACCAATTTTTCTTTGTCCGAACCTTTTAATCGATTCGTATGATTACCTAAGGTAGACTTTAAAAGTAGCGGCTGCTTTTCGTACCACGTCATTATACCGGGCAGCGTCGCGGTAATCTTTGTGACCGAAGCAATATCATAGAGATCGGTCCATTCCACCGGATCGGTTTCCGCGTAAGTGTGCGAACCAAAGGCTTTGTCATAGATTATAGTCCCGTGACGGGCCACGATAACCTGCGCTCCTGGAGTGGCACCTTGTACGATGGCATGTTGAACGGTAGAATCGATGCGATTTAAGGCCCCCACATCAAGGCCTACCTCAAAAGGGAGACCGTACTTTAGTCGCAGTAACTCTTCAGTCTGTTCTCCATCACCAACCTCGCCCCACTGCTTGAGATCTACGGGCAAGGTGCCCTTCGTTTTTCTTGCACCAAACAAAAACTGCGGCGCCAGGAGTTGCGCATATTCGTCGTTCTCATACAACAGTAAAATGCGCACATTTTCGCCTAGATTAGGATACGTCAATACTCCGTACGGATTTGCAAAATGAAGCAGATAAACGGGTTTGCCTGTGGCGGATAACCGCTTCAGGAATTCTTGTTCCCAAGGTTCCAATTTGTACCGCTTCCACGGATTTTTTACGTTTTGATGAAAGCTGACCACAAAAGCATCTTTGGATGCCATTTCACGATCGTCTACATCAACCCCATGATGGTGCGGCATTTCCTTGTAGCGGTCGAGGTATTGCTTCACTGTTCCCGCAGATTCAAAATCGCCGATCGCAATGTGAAGAAAGTTTTGCTCTAGATTTTTAATTGGAAAAGAAGTATTGCCAGTTTCTAATAAAGTCGCAGCATTTCGAATGAGATTAAACGAAACTCTTTGGTTGGCATCTGCTCTTTCAAAGGTTCCGTGGTCTGAGCTAAGTAATTTGGGATCTGCTGGCTTTTGAGCTTCCATCCAATCCCCATACGCCTGGCAATTTGACTTTGCCACTAAGATTCTTCTGACGCGCTCATCCAGCGATTTCACAGCTATTTTGTCTGTTGCAAATGCATTCTGGAAAGCTTTCGTTGCCTCTGGCACATCCATGGGGAACAACAACACGTCATTACCCGCCGAAAAAGCAGCCAACTCCAGCTCCCCAGGCGGCGCAAAAGCTGCAGCTCCTTTCATATTCAAAGCATCGGTAATCACTAACCCTTCATATCCCCAACTGTCTCTTAGAATTTCTTGAATCACCTTGCGCGAAAGACTGGTCGGTTTACCCGACGGCTCAAGGGAGGGGATGTTCAGATGAGCAATCATAATGGCGCCCACGCCTGCTTCAATGGCCCCCTTGAAGGGCACCCACTCTACTTCAATGAGTTCTTCCAACGTTCTATCCACCTTTGGTAGTGTTTTGTGGCTATCCTGATGGGTATCTCCGTGGCCAGGAAAATGCTTCCCACATGCTAGAACTCCGCGGTCTTGAATTCCGCCTATCACCGCTTTCCCCAAGGCATTCACACGCCCAGGATCCGAACCGAATGAACGGGCTCCAATAATGGGGTTACTGGGATTAGTATTCACATCGAGCACTGGAGAGAAACTCATATGCACACCTACAGCACTGCACTCATCGGCAAGGGAAACTCCTAAATCATAGGCATCAGTTGTCCCACCAGCTGCCCCTACAGTCAGCGATGTTGGAAATTTATAGGTACTATCAAGGCGCATGGCCTGTCCCCATTCCGCATCTTGACCCACGAGTAGCGGGAATGTCGCAGCCCCCTGTAGTCGATGAAGTAATTTCTTTTGACGCTCAGGTCCACCTTGCATGACGATAACGCCTCCGATGTGGTAGTCACGGACCAGCGCTTCTAATTCTGCTTGGTGTTCTTCACCTTTATTACTGTAGGCAGCGACCATAAATAATTGGCCAATCTTTTCTTCAAGGGTCATCGCACTGAGCGCCGAATCCACATTAAACGATTGAGCATAAAGTCCTTCACCGGGCAAAATCACCAGCGTAAAGGTTATAAAGAGGGTTTTGAGAAAGCGTACTTCCATAGGTCGATAAAGTGCCAAGGGGTTCTTACCTTTGAGATGAGAATATAGAAAGATATGGGACTATTTGAACGACGCCAACCTCGCGGTTTTCAACACCAACCTAGATTTCACGACGAGCGTAAAGATCGTTTGAGAATCTTGGAACGCAATGAAGGCGTAGATGAAATTCCCTTTCAGAATAAGGATAAATACCGCGATCGATTAAGAGAAAATTGGGACTTGCGAAGAAAAAGAAGCGCTGGCGCCAGTGAAGGCTACGGAAAGCGTTTATTGTTTAGCTTTCTATTCCTTGTTGTTCTGGTCATTGTTGCCGTTAAATTCCTAGCCTAGTGCCTACCATTAGTATACTTCCTGATCACGTTGCAAACCAAATCGCAGCAGGAGAAGTGGTTCAACGCCCCGCCTCAGTGGTAAAAGAACTGCTGGAAAACAGTATAGATGCGGGTGCCACGAAGATTACCTTAGCCTTGATAGGTTCAGGCAAGACGAGCATTAGTGTTACAGATAACGGCACAGGCATGGATGCCGAGGATGCGGAAAACTGTTTTTTAAGGCACGCCACCTCTAAAATCAAATCCGCTGACGACCTGTTTCAACTTACCACGCGCGGGTTCAGAGGTGAGGCGATGGCTTCCATTGGTGCCGTTGCTCACGTACTCTTAAGAACAAATCAGAACGAAGAAGGCCTGGGGCTAGAATTAAAGTTAGAAGACAGCACGCTACAATCCGTCGTGCCTTACCCATGGAACAAGGGAACCCAAGTCGTCGTAAAGAATCTGTTTTACAACATCCCTGCGCGACGTAAATTCCTTAAAAACGATCGAATAGAACTGCGGCATTGTATTGATGAATTTCATCGTGTCGCCCTCGTTCACAGCCATATTGAGTGGATTATGAAAAGTGATGAAAACTTACTTTTCCATCTAAAACCAGCGCCCTTACGTCAACGCATCACAGGAATTTTCGGGAGAAAGTTCGACGAACGCCTTGTCCCCATTCAAGAAGCTACGGAGGTGGTGCAATTGGAAGGTTTTATTTTAAAACCCGAATTTGCCAAAAAGAAACGTGGAGAACAGTTCTTTTTTGTCAATGGGCGCTACATTAAATCACCCTATTTACACAATGCACTTCGCGAAGCGTTTGAGGATGTACTCACGGGTGACCATCATCCCGGGTATTTCTTATACCTGAGCGTAGATCCCGCCGAAATTGATGTCAACATACATCCGACGAAAACGGAGATTAAATTTGAAGATGAACGCGCCATTTACGCCGTCATAAGAAGTGCTGCGCGCCACGCTATTGGCCAATTCAACGTCGCCCCGACTATTGATTTTGATGCTGAGCAGAGTTTCTCAGTACCTCCTTTACCCGAGGGACAGCTGCCTAGGGCGCCTCAAATTAAAGTCAACCCTAACTTCAACCCTTTCGAGACGACCCAATCGCCGCAACCGCGCTTCCGTTCGGACGACGAGAAATACCAGCGTATTCAGCAAGAGAAATACCTGAACACTGCGCAAACCTTCGAATATTCCTCAGAAGATGAAATCAAGGATTTTTGGAATGATAACTCCACAACTACCGGGACGAACGAGCATACCAACGAAGCGATGGTTTGGGGCAAGCACATGGTTACACTCTTGGGAAGAAAATTACTAATCATCAATATTTCTGCGGCGAGATACCGCATTTTCTACGACCAATTCTTAGAAAAATTACGCAGCGCAACACTGCCTTCTCAGCAACTTCTTTTTCCTGAGGAAATTCAAGTCGGCCTTTCTGACCAAGCCCTGCTGCAAGAATACGAGGGTTGGTTTGCTACCGCAGGTTTTGACTTAAGGGCTGCGAAAAACCCCGGCGAATTTTCTTTGGTAGGCGCACCCATGTTGCTCGCACCAGAAGAGGCGGTTCCCGCATTGGAGGAACTTCTCGAGCAGTTAAAACATTTAGACACGGAATCTATTGAATCGGCGTTGCTTAAATCGTTTGCACAAACCTTGGCGAAAAAAGCAGCCAATAGTGAATTCGTTAAAACTAAGGAGGCACTGCAAGCGTTAAAAGAACAACTGCTGAGCAGCAGCAACCCACAATACTCACCTTCGGGGAAAAAAGTCATTCTAGAATTGGCTCCTGAGGATTTAGACACTCTTTTATGATCGTACAGCGCAGTTTCAACTTAATGCCCACCGTAGTAAAGAATCTTCTCATTATCAACGGATTGTTCTTTTTAGGCATGATTTCGATGCGAACAACATTCGGCATCGACATTACCGATTGGCTGGGGCTTTACTTTCCAGCGTCATCAGAATTCCTTCCGGTACAGCTAGTGACACACATGTTCATGCATGGCAACTTTGGGCACATATTTTCGAATATGCTGATGCTTTGGTTCCTTGGCTCTGCGATGGAAAATCATTGGGGGCCCAAACGCTTTCTCACCTATTATTTGCTGACCGGACTGGGTGCAAGCGCGCTTCAGATCGGCGTTAACGCAATTGAATACTTTCAACTTAGTGCTGCGCTTGATGCCAGTGCCGTTGAGACCATAACGCGTGACGGTAAAGAACTGATTGATCGTGGATTCAACTATACCAATGCTACCTGGGGCAGTTTGAACCGATTACTCAATGCACCCATGGTCGGTGCTTCAGGAGCCGTATTCGGTGTGCTGCTTGCTTTCGGTATGACCTTCCCAAATCAAGTCATCTATCTGAACTTCCTATTCCCTATAAAAGCGAAGTATTTTGTGATCGGATACGGGCTATTAGAACTTTACAACGGATTCAGTGTAAGTAATAGTGGTATTGCACATTTCGCGCACTTAGGGGGTATGCTCTTTGGCTTTATTCTCATCAGAAAATGGCGCAGAGATATGTATCTTTAAACCTTACCAATAGAACATGAGCGACTTCTTTACTAGAGTAAAACACGATGCGTTTAAGGGCGATTACCTCACCCGTTTGCTCTATTTAAACATCGCCGTCTTTCTTGCATTTAGCTTGACTAATGCTTTTACGAGCCTATTCACAGGTAACTTTGGACTGATACCGCGCATTGGGGACGATCTTTTGGCACTGCCTTCTAACCCATTAAAATTTGCCTTACGTCCCTGGACCATTTTGACCTACATGTTTACACATTTCGGTTTCCGTCACATACTTTTTAACATGATCATCCTCTATTTTTCAGGGAAGATGCTGATGGAGTACCTCGGAGAACGACGCATGCTCTCGTTATATATCTACGGGGGAATTGGTGGTGGTGTACTCTATATTATTCTGTACAACATCAGTCCTATCCTCACATCAGGATCAATGGTTGGCGCAAGCGCAGGGGTCATTGCCATTCTTGTGGCAGGCGCCCTATATATGCCTAATATGCCCGTCCGACTTTGGGGAATTTTTGAGGTAAAGTATTGGATGCTTGCTGCCGGACTAGTGCTTCTTGATGTACTCAATTTAACCAGTGAAAATGCAGGCGGCCACATTGCCCATCTTGGTGGTGCGATTGTTGCTTTTTTCTTTATTCGAAGCATGCGCGCGGGTAACGAATGGAATGTATACTTATTCCAGGTCATTGACTTTGTTCGTGGCGGTCTTCAACCCCAGCAGCGCAAAGGGAAAAAAGGATTCAGTTTCGGCGAAAGAAATTATAAAAACAGCGGACAGAAAGCCACATCCCCAAAAGCCGGTAGCGCTGATGATACCGCTCGTATGAATGAAATTCTCGAAAAGATCAAAGCAACAGGCTATGATAGTCTGTCGAAAGAAGAAAAAGCATTCCTCTTCAAAATCTCGAAAGATTAAGTGAAAAAGCGGCTTATTTTGCTCCATTGGTTGAACCTCGTTTTAACCGGAGTGACTCTAGCTACGGCAATCGGGAGTCTCATTCCTTCGCAGTTTATCCCGGGCGTGAGTATCCTCTCTTTACTCCTTCCGCTCCTGGTCGTTCCCCACTTGATTGCATTCCTCTTTTGGATTCGATTTAAACCGCGAAAATCCAGCACCAATCTTTTCGGACTCGCCCTCATAGTCTTTCCTCTAATGGCTCAATGGCCCTTTGCCCGTGCCAGTGAATCCTCGGGCGATGAGGTCAAAGTGGCTTCTTATAACGTGCGGGCATTTTATCAAACGACCAATGCGGCACAAGAAATTGGGAATTGGGCCCAAAAAGCATCTATTGATATTCTGTGTATGCAAGAGATTCGTCGCAGTGCAGCCGGCTCATTAGCGAAAGAATATCCCTACCGCGTTTACGCACCGGAACGCAGAAATTATTCGGTAGCCATTTACTCAAAGTACCCTATCATAAAACATTCCCCGCTCGTATATACCAGCCTAACCGCCCAAGGTTATGCGCGAACAAGCGCTCAATATGCAGATGTCGTGCTGCCTTACGACACCGTTCGAATACTCAACGTTCACCTCAGCTCTACGGGTCTTCAAGATCAAGACATGGAAGCGGTTCATTCAAGAGATGAACTTTTAGAAACGGGCCAATTCGTTCTGAGCAAACTTGCTTCTACGGATAGAAACAGAGGACTGCAAGCCAATCATATCGTTGAATGGGTCCAGAAGAGTCCGCATCCCGTCATCCTAACCGGTGATTTTAACGGAGCACCTGGCGGTAATTTGTACTGGCGATTGCTGCGACACCTGCAGGATCCATACATTTTAGACGGATATGGAACTATGGGTTCCTTCGAACCGCTCGCGAGAAGAGGGCTGTTTTTTAAAATTGATTGGACGATGCACAGCCCTGAATTACACTCAAAGGGCCAATTCATTGACAACATCACCCTAAGCGACCACCGGCCGCTCGTTACAAGATTTAGTCCGGAACCACTCGCGCCTGAAGAAGATTAAGGGCATTTAAAGCATTAGTTTGAACCCCAACGGTCCGCGAAGGAAATACGCGCAATACTTCATCATAATACAAAGGCACACAAACTGCCTCTTCCGTTAAAAAGGCATCTGCTTGAGACAACAGCGCAGTCCGCTCTGGACCAAATGGTGCGTATTGAATGCTGTGGTATAAAGAATCAAACGTTGAGGAACTGTAGCGACTATAATTGGGTCCATTTGGCGCTTTCATATCCGAGGAGAAGAGCATCAAATAATTCGCGGCGTCTGGATAATCTGCAATCCAACTCGCTCTAAAAAAATCCAATGTGCCTGCAGACTTTTCGCTCCTAAGCGCAGCCGACGGGACTACATTCACAGCAATATCCCAGCCTAATTTTGCCAAAGCCCCTTGAACGAATTCACAGAGATCTCTATAATTCGCAACGGTAGTCAAAGTCAACGCTGGTAATTCCTCATAACTAGCTATGATACTTTTTGCGCTATCCGGCGCATAACCTATACCTATATCCGATCTATGTCCCGGTAGACCTGCGGGAATAATCCCTCCTGTGGCAGGCACACCCACCCCATTGCGTAGGGATGTAATCATTTCCGATCTATCTATTGAAGCGTTAATGACCCAGCGCAAATCCCGAGGCAAGGATCGCTCAGCATTAAACACCAGATACTCTGTATTGAGAAAAGGACTACGCACCAGCGTATGCGCTGTACGGTAGCGATCTTGTAGCCTGCCCTGTTTGGTCAAAAGATCGTCTTTAAAGCTGGGGTCAAGATTGGGCAGAACGTCGAAATTCCCACGTAAATACTCTAGAAAAGCGCTTTGTTGATCGGTTAAGAACGAGATACTAATTCCGTCTAGATAGGGCAATTGGATGCCAGCGCTATCAAAACGCCAATAGCGCTCGTTCTTGTGAAGGACCATCTTCTCTCCATAATGCCAAACATGAAACTTAAAAGGTCCCGTACCCAGTGGTGTTGTATTCAGGGTCTCTGCGTCCTTTGGAATTATACTGCAAAACGGCATGGCCAACAAGGACAGAAAGCTTGCGTTGGGTTGTCGTAAAATGATTTTAACCGAAGACGTATTTAGTATCTGAATTTTCGCAATGTCTCCAACCACCCAACTGCCCGGGGAAGCCACCTTCGGATCTTTTAATCGATTCAAACTGTACACAACATCTTCTGCCTCCAACGTTTTACCGTTGTGAAAGGATGCTTCGCGCAACTGGAACGTATAAATAGTTGCCGAACTATCGACCTGCCAATTCATTGCTAGCGCAGGCACAATCTCATTACCACTGTCTAATGCAACCAATCCTTCATACAACTGCTGCACCACCCAAATCGAACTTTTTTCCTTTGCAAAAGCAGGATCTAAAGAAGGAATTCCAGCCGATTCATTGTAGCGAAAGACCATTTTACCATCGGCACTGGATGCGTCACAAGCCGTCAACGCCAAAAAAACAACTACAAAAAAGCCCCCTAAAAAGGAGGCTTTTTTGAGTCGATTTGATGAATTACGCATCAATGTTAGCATATTTCGCATTGCGCTCAATAAACTCTTTACGTGGAGGAACTTCATCACCCATGAGCATGGAGAATACACGATCGGCCTCAGCACTATCGTCAATAGTCACCTGCTTTAAGATGCGCTCCTCAGGATTCATAGTAG
>Ga0102954_1000545_pt1 | contig 11467 bp, 9 predicted proteins | sample SalPonA_C_H2O_MG_FD_78511 | JGI IMG/M metagenome (GOLD analysis project Ga0102954, IMG submission 78511) | Water microbial communities from South San Francisco under conditions of wetland restoration - Salt Pond MetaG R2A_C_H2O_MG | ecosystem: Environmental > Aquatic > Non-marine Saline and... | reverse complement strand
TTCTAATGTTGGCGCATCAATTATAGGTACCCGTTTAGAACCAAAAGAACTATGGGGAGTTTATGATAAGTTGGGATTTGGAAAAAAAGTAAATATCGGTTTACCAGGAGAAACTAATGGTCGACTCAGTAATTTCTCACTATGGAGGGAGACTGATCATTCAAGAATGCCTTATGGGTATGGAGTGAGTGTAAATTTACTTCAATTGACTCAAGCCTATTCAATTTTTGCAAATGAAGGTTTAATTGTTCATCCTAGAATCTATATGACTCAAGATTCTGTGTTTGGTGAAAAAGTCTTATCACCAAACGTAAGTAATGAAATGAAAACTTATATGCGGGCCGTCGTAGAGGAAGATGGTGGAACAGGATTCAGGGCTAGAATCCCTGGGTATTCGGTTGCTGGTAAAACTGGAACAGCTAGAAAAGTTGTAAATGGGGAGTATTCCCGAGAGTATGTGGCATCATTTATAGGCATGGCTCCAAGCACAAATCCAAAATTTATCATGGCAGTAATGATAGATAATCCAAAAAAAGATAGCTATTATGGAGGGACCGTTGCTGGTCCTGTTTTTAAAGAGGTCATGAAAGAAGCGCTTAAATTATATGATGTCCCTTATGATAAACAATTGAATGAAAATTTATTAGACATAAAGATGGATGCTGCTTATGAAGATAGCAGACTTTAGATTTTTTAAAGAAGCCAAAGGGATAACGAATAACAGCAATTATGTAAAAAAAGATTATGTCTTTTGTGCTTATCCTGGCAAAAAATTTGATGGTGCTAAATTTGCAAAAGCTGCAATCGAGAAGGGAGCAAAATTTATTCTTATTGAAGCTGGAAAAGAGATAAAGCTTCTACAAAAAAATTATCCCAAAATAAATATTATCGCATTTAAAAATATTGCATCAAACCAAAAAAAAATTTTAGATAGTTTCTATGGTAATTTAAATCAAAAAATTAAATTAATCGGCATCACTGGAACCAATGGAAAAACATCAACAGGATTTTGGTTAGATTTTCTTATAAATAAACATATTCAACCTTCAAAACTAATTGGAACCATTTCAAAAGAAAAAAATATTCAAAATACCACGCCTGACCTTTTTGTTTTATATGATCTGTTTCATAAAAAAATGAATAAGATTAAAAATTTTGTACTTGAGGTTTCTTCTCATGGAATTGACCAACAAAGGATCAAGGGATTAAATTTTGAGTATGGAATTTTTACAAATCTTAGCCGAGATCATTTAGATTATCACAAAACAATGGCTAATTACTTTAGTGTGAAAGAAAGGTTTTTTCTAGAAAATGTAAAAAATTACTCAATAATTAACGTTGATGATAAGTATGGAGCTAGACTGTGTCAAAATTTAAAAACATTAAGTAAGAAAGTTTTAACATTTGGTTATTCAAAACATGCAGATATTAAAATTATTAATAATTCCAAAAGTTTAAAAAGTAAAAGCAAGACGGAATTTGAATTAGAAATTAAAAATAAACGATATCAATTTGAAACAAATATTATTGGTAAATTTAATATTTTAAACCTTGTTGGCGCCATAGCAGTCTGTCATTTAAAAAAAGTTTCCATGAGCACTTTAATTAAAACTGTGAAAAAACTCCCGATTCCAGAAGGGCGATTAGAGATGTTCAATAAAAAAATAAATAATATAAACAAAAAAATATTTATTGATTATGCCCATACTCCTGACGGGTTAAAAAATGTTCTTGAAACTATAAAGTCAAATTATAAAAAAAAAATAACATTAGTTTTTGGTTGCGGGGGTGATCGAGATATGGGTAAGCGTAAACTCATGGGTCAAGTTTCAAACAAATATGCACATTCTGTATTTATTACCTCAGATAACCCAAGATCAGAAGATCCTATGAGCATTGCTCAACAAATATCTAATCATGTAACAATTGATAAAAAAATCATTCTCGACCGAAAAAAAGCAATTGAAGAGGCATTGAAGCAATCCTCTAGTGAGGTAATTTTGATAGCAGGAAAAGGGCATGAAAACTATCAAATATTAAAAGATAAAACCATATTTTTTTCTGATAAAGATGTTGTAAAAGGTTTCAAAGGTTAGCTATGGAACTTTATATTAAAGAAATAAAGCATTTATTTTCTAAGGGCTCTAATCTGAGTGACGATCTTTGTTTTAATTCATCAGATATAAGTATCGATTCAAGAACAGTTCAAACGAATCAAATTTTTATAACCATTAAAGGTGAAAATTTTGATGGGAATAATTTTATTCAAGAAGTATTAAAGATAAATCCATTGTTTATTATTTCAGAAAAAAAAATAGATAATCAAATACCTTATGCACATGTAGATTCAGGAAAACAATTTTTAATTGATCTTGCTAAGCTAATCATTGGAAAAACATCATCAAAAAAAATTGCTATAACAGGCAGTAACGGTAAAACGACAACCAAAAATTTAATCACACATTTTTTAAGGGGCAAGGTGGGCAATCAAGATGTAGCCGCAACCTTTGGAAATTTTAATAACGATATTGGTTTGCCACTTTCAATATTTAAAATGCAAGGAAATGAGAAATATCTAGTTTTAGAAATAGGAACTAATCATCCAGGTGAAATTAGAGAGTTAGCAAATATTGTGAGACCTCACATTGCTGTGATTACTAATATTGGCGATGCCCACATTGGTAATTTTGGTTCTCAAGTGGAAATTGCAAAAGAAAAAAAACAAATTTTTTATTATCTTAATCAGGAGGATATTAAGATACTACCGGATAATATTAACTTCTTTTCAGATCTTAATAATTCTAAAGGACAGTTGTTTATTGTTTCATCAGATTATTCAAATCAAGCCAATCGTTTAAATTATGAATATTTGGGGCTGAATAAGATTAAATTTATTTATCTAGATCAAGAAGTGATTCTCAACTCACCTGTTGAGGGCTCTCATAATCTTCAAAATTTTATTATCGCTTGCGCTGTTTTAATTAATTTAGGATTCGATTTACATTCATTTGCTGATGGATTTAAACATTTTTCAGGAACAGCTGGAAGGTTTAATAAAATATCTATGAAAAATAATATAGATATCATTGATGACTCATATAATTCAAATCCCACTTCAATGTCCTCTGCTATTGATTACTTAAGTGGTTCACAAAAATATAAAATCTTGATGATTGGTGATATGGGAGAGCTAGGAGAGTTAACTGAACAATACCATGATCAAATTGTGAAAAAAATTAAAGAATCGAATATTGATTCTATTCTTGCATATGGGAGTTCAATTACCCGAGCTTTAAGTAAATTAAAAAATATGAAAAAAGATATCTATTACTTTGACGATATACATCATTTAATTGACAAATCCCTTAAGCTGATAAAAAAAGATACAATCGTTTTAATAAAAGCATCACGTTTTATGAAATTTGATGTTATTGCTTCTGAATTGAAAGAAAGGTTTAAATGATTTTAGATTTAATTCAATTTTTTAATTTGAAATTTAATTTTTTAAATGTATTTAATTACATAACTTTTCGATCAGTTATGGCAATAATAACTTCTTTAGCTATTTCTTTATTTTTTGGAACTATTTTTATAAAAACGATGGGGGAATATAGCTTCTCTCAATATGTTCGACAATTTGGCCCAGATCATCAAAGTAAAATGGGTACGCCAACGATGGGCGGTCTGCTAATCATCATCTCAATCGTTTTATCGGTATTAATGTGGAGCGACCTAAATAATATTTTTATTTGGCAGCTTCTTTTCGCTCTTGTTGGATTTGGATTAATTGGATTTTTTGACGATCTTAAAAAAATTAAAGAAAAACATTCAGCGGGAATTTCATCGAAGTTCAAATATTTTCTGCAATCTATTATAGCCTTTGTTTTGGCTGTATGGATTTATAATAATGCCTCGAGTTTTGAAGAAATAAATTTACTTATTCCCTATATTAAGTCCTCATATTTATATTTAGGCACCTTTGGATTTATCTTATTTTCTTATTTTGTAATTGTCGGAAGTAGTAATGCTGTAAACCTTACTGATGGGTTGGATGGATTAGCAATAATGCCAACAGTCATGATTGCTTCGGCATTAGGGATATTTGCATACCTCACAGGTAATCAAATTTTTGCTGAATATTTGCAGTTACCGTTTATTCGCGGTGCTGGGGAAATAGCTATTTTTTGTGCAGCAATAGCAGGGGCTGGACTAGGTTTTCTTTGGTTCAATGCTTATCCAGCAGAAGTTTTTATGGGAGACATTGGCTCACTTTCTTTAGGCGCTGCTCTTGGAACAATCGCAATATTAGTTCGTCAAGAAATAGTATTGTTTATTATGTCCGGAATTTTTGTGATCGAAACATTATCAGTTGCTGGACAAGTGATCTACTTTAGATATACAAAGAGAAAATATGGGGTTGGTAAGAGAATATTTTTAATGGCACCGATTCATCACCATTATGAAAAAAAAGGTTGGAATGAAAATCAAGTGGTCATTAGATTTTGGATTATTACCATGGTTTTGATATTGATTGGATTGGCAAGTTTAAAAATTCGATAATGAATAATCAAAAATCAGATATTGTATTTGGGTATGGCATTACAGGAAAATCAATTGTTCAATACCTGGCCAGGTTAAACAGAAAGATCACCCTCATTGAAAATAAACCAATTTTACCTAAGGATCTTTTTTTTTTAGAACAGCATCATATTCAAATATTCCAAGATGAGAAACAATTAAAAAATTTTCATAATTATGATAATTGCTATGTAAGTCCAGGCATTGATCTCAGAAAACCTTTTTTTAAAAAATGCGTTGATAATCATATTCAACTCAGGAATGACACTTATTTCTTAAATCAAATCGATAGAACAAAGACAAAATTAATTGCCGTCACTGGAACAAATGGTAAAACTACATTTTGTACATTGCTGCAAGAATTATTTATAAAGCATAAGCTGAATTCAAAATTAGTGGGTAATGTTGGAACTCCAATCCTCGATCTTTTTTTTTCTAAGGAAGAACAGAGCGAATTTATCATTATTGAATTGTCGAGCTATCAAATAGAATTGCTAAAAGAGGAAACAAGATTTGATTTTGGAGTTATCCTGAATATTGAGCCTGATCATTTAGATCGATACGATTCATTTGAGTCATATCGAGATACAAAAATAAGTTTAAAGAACTTTTGTGATGTAATTCTGTTTGATAAAGAAACAGTGCCGATCAAAAGCAAGCCTGATAAAGCTATTCCATTGGGAATTGACGAGAGTTATATTTTACAAAGCTGGGATGAAAAATCTTTTCAATTTAAACACCAAGAAAAACAATTCAGGATTGATACCCCTTATTTAAAGGGGATACATAATATTAAAAATATACTTTACATCATTAAATTATTAGAACGTTTGTGTAAGTCGATTTCACTAGAAAAAGTAGTACTATTTTTTAGTGGGCAGCGGGGAATTGAACATAGATTTGAGCGAATAGAGGTTAATCATCCAAACATTTTTATTAATGACTCGAAAGCAACTAACATTGCCTCTACGAAATCTGCACTCAATTCGCTGGAAAATAATATTCATTTAATTTTTGGTGGAGAGTTAAAAAATCAATCCATAGTCGGCCTTGAACAATTATTTCAAAATAAACTTGTCAGCTTAAATTTAATTGGAAAGGATGCTGAGGCTATTTTGAGGTATTTGAATAAGTTTAATAACTCTTTTGAGGTTAATCATTTCAATTCATTAAAAGATGTCTTAACTCATATAAAAAATATACTCAAAAGAAATGAAATCATACTTTTGTCCCCCGGGTGTGCCAGTAAGGATATGTTTCAAAATTATGAGGATCGTGGTTATCAGTTTAAAAGTTTAGTTGTAGAGATGTTCAAATGCAATTAAGAAATAGTTTTAATCAGCCCAATTATGATCCATTTTTACTCTGGATAATTATTATACTTTCTGGCGTTGGTTTGGTGATGGTTTACTCTTCATCCATCGATGTCGCTGCTTTAAAGCAGATTTCTAAATACCAAAATTATTATTATTTACTTCGACATTCAATTTATTTAACCATTTCAATATTTTGTGGTTTGATTGCATTTTTGATACCCATAAATTTTTGGCAAAAATTTGCCCCTACTTTTTTTGTATTTGGGATTCTTCTATTAATTGCAGTTTTAGTTCCCGGGATAGGAAAAACGGTAAATGGTAGCCAAAGATGGATTCCAATTGGAATAATGAATTTTCAACCATCCGAGCTTGTAAAATTATTCACTATTATTTATGCCGCAGATTATGTTTTAAGAAAATCTCGTCAAATTGGAACCTTTGTCAGGGGGTTTCTTCCGATGTCAGTCGCAATTGCACTAGTGGGCTCATTACTTATTTATCAACCTGACTTTGGTGCATTGGTTGTAGTGATTAGTATATCTATGGGTATATTGTTTCTTGGTGGGATTTCATTAAAAATAATATTTGGGCTAATGTTATCTGTTCCAATTGCTATGTATTCATTACTCAAGATAGCGCCTTATCGTGTGGACCGAATAACAACTTTCCTTTCACCCTTTGAAGATTTGTATGGAAAAGGTTGGCAATTGTCACATTCTTTGATTGCAATCGGACGAGGTGATTTCTTTGGTGTAGGCTTGGGGGAAAGTATTCAAAAATTACAATACTTACCTGAAGCTCATACGGATTTTATTCTTGCCATTCTTGCTGAGGAACTTGGTTTATTTGGATTTACGGTAATTATTTTTTTATATGCCGTCATGATTATAAGAATTTTTGGCATTAGTAAGATATCAACACAATTAAGAAATAATTTTTCAGCCTTAATGGCTCAAGGAATAGCTTTATGGTTTGGTATTCAAGCGGCAATCAATATAGGAGTGAATGTAGGTTTCTTCCCCACGAAAGGGTTAACGCTACCATTTGTTTCTTATGGAGGAAGCGCATTGCTTGTCACCTTCATTGCAAGCGGTATCCTCATGAGGATTGATTATGAAAACAAAATCAAAGCAAAACGAAATTAATCAAAAATCTATAGTCATTGCAGCTGCAGGAACTGGTGGCCATGTCATGCCAGCATGGGCCTTAGCTGAGAAATACCTCATCAATGGATGGAAAGTTATCTGGTTTGGAACACCAAACGGGATGGAAAATAAAATAATTAACAAAAATAATGTGATTTTTGTATCTTTAAATATAGGTGGCTTTAGAGGTAAGAAATTGTTTACTTTAATTACTTATCCACTAAAGTTTTTTTATGCGCTGATTAAGTCATGTTGTTGGATCATTAAGTATAAGGTTTCCAATGTGGTTGTTTTTGGAGGGTATATTTCATTACCAGCTGGTTATGCTGCTATCATTTTGAAAAAGAATTTATTTATTCATGAACAAAACATAATTTATGGAACAAGTAATAGACTTTTAAGCCCCTTTGCAAAAAAAATATTTACTGCCTTTAAGGTTGAATCAAAGTATCCAATATACATCTCAGGGAACCCAATCAGAAAGTCGATTCTTAATATTAAAAAAAACTTTAATAAAACAACAGCAAAGATAAATGTTTTGGTTATTGGAGGAAGTTTGGGGGCTAAGGTTTTTAATGAAAAACTGCCTCAAATTTTATTAAAATTTCCACAATTTAATCTCATTCACCAATGTGGCGCCGGTAAAAAAATAAATCTTGATCAAATGTATTCGGGAAAAGCAAAAGTTTTAGAATTCATTGAGGATATGAGTAAGTATTATCAATGGGCAGATCTTGTTATTGGCAGGGCTGGAGCAATGACAATTGCTGAATTAGAGCATGTAGGACTGCCGTCTATACTTATTCCGTATCCATATGCCATTGATGATCATCAACAAAAAAATGCAGAGTATCTATCAAAGAGAGGCGGAGCGATGATATGTAAAGAACAAGATATCACGTTAAAGCTTGAAGGTATTCTCCAAAAAATTTCAAAGAAACAATGCATTGAGATGGCAAAAAGATTAAAATCATCAAATCATAAAAATGCAGCCTCGTTGATTTATACGCAGATCGAAAATAATGGAAAATAAAATTAAATATATTCATTTTGTGGGCATAGGTGGATCAGGAATGTCTGGTATCGCAGAAATTATGCATAATATGAAATTTGAAATTACAGGATCTGACACCTCATCCACTTCGGTTACTGAGCATCTTAAAAATAGAGGGATTAAGTTGTTTACTAGTCATGATGTAAGCAACATAAGTCAAGCCGACGTTGTTGTTACCTCATCAGCCATATCAAAAAATAATTGTGAGCTAGTGGCTGCAAAAAAACTAAAAATACCAATAATTCCAAGGGCAGAAATGCTTGCAGAGTTAATGAGATTTAAAGTTGGGATTGCAATTGCAGGTACCCATGGAAAAACATCAACGACAAGTATTTTAGCTTCAATTATGAATACAGCAGGAATGGACCCCACTTATGTTATTGGTGGAAAGATTAATTCCGTAAAACAAAGTGCTCGGTTGGGCAAAAGCAAATATATGATTGTTGAAGCTGATGAATCTGATGCCTCTTTTCTTCATTTAAATCCTGATAATATTTTATTAACCAATATAGATTACGATCACATGGAGACTTATGGGTACGATGAGCAAAGGTTAAAGAAAACATTTTTAGATTTTCTTCATCAGATTCCTTTTTATAATGAAGTTTTTGTATGTATTGATGATGCAAATATTAAATCAATTTTAAAACACATCGCAAGACCAGTTATTACCTATGGATTAAATAAAAAAGCTAACTTTTTTGCAGACCAAATTCAGATTAAAAAGAATTTATCTAGTTTTAGGGTGAATTCTAGTAAAAATAAATTTAGACCATTCAAGGTTGAAATTGCAATGCCAGGAAAGCATTATGTGTTAAATACCTTGGGAGCGATTGCGGTTGCTGATCATTTTAAAATTAATCATCAAGTTATAAAGCAGGCATTATTTGATTTTAAAGGGGTAGCAAGACGTTTTGATTTGTATGAAAATTTTAAATTTGGTGAAAAAAATGTTCATCTTATTGATGATTACGGTCATCATCCCACTGAAATTGAAGCAGTCATCAAATCAATAAAAAAGGGTTTTCCAAGAAAAAAAATTAATTTAGTTTTTCAGCCTCATCGGTACTCAAGGACACAAGATCTTATTGATGATTTTATAAAAGTTTTATCTAAGGCAGATCGTCTTTTTCTATTTGATATTTATTCTGCTGGTGAAAAAGTGATCTCAAAAATATCAAGTAAAATTTTATTAAAAAAAATAACATGTGATTCTTATTACCTTCCAGAAATGAGTAATTCAAAAGACTTTATCGAAAAAAAAATAAACTCCAATGAAATTTTGCTTGTCATGGGAGCTGGATCAATTGGAAAATGGTTCTCTCAAAATTTTATTGACAATGATCGTGAATAAAGACGTCATTTATCAAAATATTTCTATGAAAAAATTCAATTCATGGAAAGTGGGCGGAAATGCAGAAAATTATATTGAAGTGAGTTCAGAATTGACACTTCAAGAGGTGTTAGATCAAAAAAAAATTAAGTTACCAATAACCGTAATTGGTCTTGGTTCAAATGTTTTAATTAGAGATGGCGGGTTAAAGGGGACGGTAATAAATCTATCAAGAGGCATGAAGGAGATAAAAAATGATGAAAATTTCATTTATGCGGAATGCGGTGTTTCGTGCTCCTCATTAGCAAGATATGCAGCAAAAAATAAAAAAAAATCATGTGCTTTTTTAGCAGGAATACCAGGCTCAATTGGAGGCGCATTGGCAATGAATGCGGGTTGTTACGGTAATGAAACATGGGACTTTGTCCATAAAGTAAAAATAATTAATTTTTCTGGGAATACAGCGATCAAGAGTAAAGATGACTTTGAAATAAGTTATCGAAATGTAAAAAACTTAAAAAACGATATTTTTATTGGCGCTTGGTTTAATTTTCCAGATCTATGTGAACAAGATGAGAATGAAATAACGAGGATAAATAAACTTTTAAAGATAAGGCGCGAGACGCAGCCACTTAATTGGCCGACTGCAGGATCAACCTTTAAAAATCCTGATAATACTTTTGCTGCGAAATTAATTCAAGATGCTGGTTTAAAAGGGTTCACTATTGGTGGCGCACGATTTTCTGATAAACATGCGAATTTTATAGAAAACATGGGGAATGCATCAGCAGATGATATCGAGCAGCTTATATATCTAGCACAAAATAAAATTAGAGAACTGAATGATATTGATCTACAAATTGAAGTAAAAATTCTCGGGGATAAAAGTGAGTAAAAAAATTGCAGTATTGGCAGGAGGAAATTCTGAAGAGAGGCTGATTTCTCTAGAGAGTGGACAATATGTATTTAATGCTCTAAAACTTCTTAAATATGATGCTGAATTAATTGATCCAAAAACAGATGATCTTTCTCAGCTAAAAAAATTTGACGCTGCTTTTATTTGCTTACATGGTAAGAATGGCGAAGATGGCAAGATACAATCATTTTTGGAATTAATTAAGGTTCCTTACACAGGATCTAATCCTCAGGCTTCAATGTTATCAATGAATAAAGTTTTATCAAAGCTTGTTTGGTTAAAACATCAGTTATTAACCCCTCAATATGAAATTATTCAAAAAGATAGTTCTTATGAGGATATCGTGATTAAAATTGATAGTCCTTTTGTAGTTAAGCCATCAAGCTCAGGCTCATCATTTGGTATTTCATTGGTAAAAAGTAAAGCACAGTTTGAATTGGCTATTCTTGAGGCCAGCAAATATGATTCTCTGGTTATTGCAGAACAGTACATAAAAGGCCGTGAATTTACAGTATCAATTTTAGATGAACAACCTCTAGGTGTTATAGAGATTATTCCTAAAAATGAGTTTTATGATTACGATGCAAAATATATTTCAGATGAAACCACTTTTTTACAACCTAAAGACCTTAGTCAAGATCAATTAAAAAATTTATATGATTCTGCCATTAAAGCATTTAGCAGCATTGGTTGCAGAGGCTGGGGAAGGGTTGATTTTATTATGGATAGTAAAGCAAGCTTTTACTTAATTGAAATTAACACAGTCCCGGGGATGACTGGGCATAGCCTTTTTCCATTATCAGCTAAAAATGCAGGATTAAGTTTTGAACAAGTTGTTAAGCGAATTTTAAATTTAATAGAATAAATTTTGGAAAAATCACTTTATAAGTTTCTTTTTAGAATATGCTTAATTTCAATCTTTATCTTGTTAGTCAAGATTGTATCTCCCTATTCATTTGATCGATGGTTCCCAATCAATGAAATTGTTATTAGTGGCGATTATAAATATCTTGAAAGAGAACAAATTTTACTTGTTACTAATAATTATTTAGAAGGAAATTTTTTTACTTTAAATATCCAATTATTAAGAGATGGAATGAGAAAACTACCCTGGATTAAAGATGT
>Ga0102954_1000536_pt1 | contig 11569 bp, 10 predicted proteins | sample SalPonA_C_H2O_MG_FD_78511 | JGI IMG/M metagenome (GOLD analysis project Ga0102954, IMG submission 78511) | Water microbial communities from South San Francisco under conditions of wetland restoration - Salt Pond MetaG R2A_C_H2O_MG | ecosystem: Environmental > Aquatic > Non-marine Saline and... | reverse complement strand
GACGGCGACAAAAGCGGCTGGGGCTGGATCGCTATTAATCTGGTCGCTCTGGCCTGGATCACTATGCCAGTCAGTATCGCACTGGTAAAAGTCGTTCAGTGGTAAGCAGAGATTGCACCCAATGACGCGGGAGCCTAGGCTCCCGTTTTTAGTTTTAATCACATTCTATTTGCCGATTTAGCAAATCAGACATTCAAACCTGTATGAAATCGGGATTGCTAAGCAGAGGCGAGCCACCGATCAAGCGGGTAGCTTTCACCTTTGGCGACCAGCGGTTTTACTTCACCGGTTTCGTGATGCGCCAGATCGCGATGTTTGAACGGAGAAACCCCGAGAAACGCCGTACGCAGTATCTGTAACATATCACCATGGGATACAAGCAGGATGGTCTCATCTGACAAGCTAGCCTCCAGACGACTGAGCACACCCAACCCCCGCTCTAGTACCGCGCTCGCAGATTCAACCTGTTGATCCTCTGGCACCCCGCCCAAACCATCTGCACGCCAGACATTTTGATAATGGGTGTGAGAATCGCCATCCCAAACACCAAAGTATCGCTCTCGCAAACCCTCGTCGATCTGCACGTCAGGCAGTCCAAGTTGCTGTTGTACAATCTCGGCGGTCTGCTGTGTTCTGAGAAAGTCGGAACAGACAATCTTCGTGATACCAGACGCGTGATGAAGCTGAGCAGACTCAGATGCCTGCAGACGGCCTGTCTCCGAAAGGCCGTATTGGCTGCAACCTATGTCAGGGTTACTGACAATCACGCCCGCAACGTTCGCCTCGCTCTCGCCGTGGCGCATAATTAAGTAAGAGTTTCGAAACTCATGCATAGCTTTCCCTTTTTTAGCTTAAAACGGATGCGGTCCGGTTCCATCAACCAACGGAATACATGTACTTCTAAAGCCATCACACCACTCATGAATCATGTACCCCCCCGGCCTGGTGGTAAAACCCACCGGTGCTACATCGCGGTAGTCGGTATCAAATGAACTACAAGTAGCTGGAGAGGAGATCGCAATGTGCTGCCCGAGGCTTGCCGCGACAAGCATATGCAAGTGGCCACATATCAAGCGTATTTCAGCGCGCGATTGCCCGAGCGCTTCTCTGAGTTCGTCAAAGCCCCTAAGCCCTATAGCGTCCATAAAACCGACCCCCGAGTTAAATGGGGGATGATGCAGGGCAATTAACGTTGGAACCTCTGGGGATTCAGAGAGAGTCTCAGATAAGAAGTCGAGCGTAACCGCATCAATAGCACCGCCACCACTTTTCGGCACAACAGTATCGAGGCCGATAAGTTGCATATCGTCAAAGCGCCTAACCCACTGAAATTTCTCTGATTGGCCCTGTACTGGCGCTCCGAATACCTCAAACATCGATTCACGCTTATCGTGATTACCGGGTATTAGAAAAACCGGCACTCCAATGGGTTCCATAACAGAGAGAAAGGTCTCATAGCTGTCGATGCTGCCATCATCCGATATATCGCCTGTTACCACGACGCCATCCACGGGACCTACTTTTTCAAGGTCCGCGCTTATTCGATCGACAGCGCCCGCCAGAAGCAAACGAGTGTCTAATCTGCCAGACACTAGTTTGGGCGCAGACACCACATGGCAATCAGAAATTTGAATCAGTCTCGTCATTCCTATGACCCTATGAATAACCAGTTTAGAGTTACCGTTGAGGCAGGGCATCCATCCAATCGTCTTCGAGATATCAAGAGCATGTTACTTGATACCTGCTCTGAGGAAGGCCTGAACAAACTGGCGTTGAAATATCAAAAATGCGATTAGTAACGGCGCGATCGACATCATTGTTGCAGCCGAAATGACCGAGATATCTACACCATTCTCTGGGGCACCAAAAATAGACAAACCTACCGTTAGGGGACGGGTATCCTCCGAATTCGTTACGATCAATGGCCAGAGGAAGTTGTTCCAATGGGTTGAAACCGACACCAGCGCATAGGCAATATAAGTGGGCTTGGCCAGAGGCACATAGACTCTCAGTAGTATGCCGAACCAGGAGCACCCTTCGATACGGGCGGCTTCGTGTAGTTCTATCGGAACAGATTTAAATGACTGGCGCATCAGAAAAATACCGAAGGCGCTTGCCATATACGGAATCCCTACACCCAGGATTGTATCGAACAGGCCTATGGCCGATACGACTGCGTAGTTCTCAACAATTAAGACCTCTGGAAGAATAAAAAGCTGTAGAAGCACCAAAATGAAAACAAAATCCTTACCCGGAAAGCGTACCTGTGCAAACGCAAATCCAGCCAGAGTCGTGATAATGAACTGACCAATCAGAATGATTGTCACCAAAAAAAACGTGTTCATGAAGTAACGCAGCCAAGGAGCACCCTCCCAGGCAATTCTAAAGTTATCCAGGGTCCAGGCAGACAATAGATTGAAATTGACCGCATCAGACGTGGTATGAAAGGCTGCCCAGAACGCAAACAGCAGAGGCGCGATCCATATTAGAGCCAACAGCATGGCGCCCAAATTATCGATAATTTGACTAAAACTTTTCACTTTTCACCCCAGTTAAATTTGAAGCATTCATACATTTGGTCATCATCAACTGACTTATTGGTAATGCGTTCTTTTATCGAGGTATAGAAACTGTATTGCCGCCGCGATTCCAAGAACTATCAGTACAAGCACCGTTAGAGCGGCAGCGTGCGGCGCATCAAAAAATGCGAAGGCCATCTCCCAGATGTAATACAGGATCAGTTTCGAAGCGTCTGAAGGTCCGCCTTTAGTGAGGATGAACAGATGGTCAATTAATTTGACTGAGTTGATCATCGCGTTAACAACAATAAAGAGCGTCGTTGGCATGAGCAGGGGAAGCACAATTCGACGAAGATAGGTGAAGCGACTTGCCCCTTCAATGTCAGCGGCCTCTTTGTAATCGGTGGGGATAGTCTGGAGCGCAGCCAGATAGAAGATCATAAAGAACCCCGCCTCCTTCCAAATAGTCACGATGATGATCGCCCAGAGTGCTGTATCAGGGTTACCCAACCAGTTAACCGACGACAGCCCGAACAGAGAGCCTATCTGATCCAGGACGCCCAAATCAGGTGTGTAGAAAAAGAGCCAAAGATTGGCAGCCGCGATCATTGGAAGTACGGTCGGTGTGAAATAGGCTGTTCTCACGAAGCCACGAGCAGAGATCTTTGAATTGGCCCAGAGCGCCATCGACAGCGCAAAAAATATCGATACCGGAATCGTCACACCCGCATAGATCAGATTATTTGTAACCACTTTCCAAAACGTAGGGTCGTTAAAGAGATCGGTGTAGTTTTCAGTGCCCACAAACTCCGATGGTCTACGACGCGTTCCACGCGAAAACAGACTTGACCAGAAGGTCGCGATGGAGGGGTAGAAGGCGAAAAGGGACAAGAGTATCGCCGCAGGTGTCAGCAGCATCCAGCCATAAATAGCCTGCCTGCGTCTCTCGTTACTCGCATGTGGGGTCATGAATGGGGTCTCGACTTAATGGGGGCGCCCACCGAGCGCCCCATTATCAAAGGTGCTTATTAATACTTACTGATAGTCTCGCAGCAATCGCTGCGCGCTTTGCTGCGCTTCAGACAGCGCCTCAGCGGGTGACTTGGTATCAGTCAATGCGAATTGAATCGCATTATTAAGCCCCTCTCTTACACGTGCTGTTTGGAAGGTCGAGAACTCAGCAACAGCGTGCTGGAGCTGATCTCTGGCAACGAGTGCTGGCGGGAAGCTGGCCGTGTACTCTTTGAGCGCTTCGGTTTCATAGGCTGCTGGAGAGACACCAACGTAACCCGTTGCGATCGACCAGCGAGCAGCTTGTTCCGCCGAAGTCATGAACTTGATTAGCTTCATGGCGGCGGCTTTTTCTTGCTCAGAGGAGTCTTTAAACAGATAGAAATTACCACCACCTGTTGGTGACCCTAGCCGTTTGTTGGCTGGCAACATCGCTACACCAAAATCAAAAGAGGCACCGTTTTTTACGGCTGAGAGGTTACCAGTTGAGTGCCACATCATCGCGGTCTTACCCTCAAGGAACGCCTGACGTAATGTACCCCACTCAACAGTTCCAGTTGGCATAATGCCATGCTCCGTGGAGAGCGATTTCCAGAACTCAAGCGCTTCAACAACCGCAGGGTCATCAAAATAGGTTGTCAGACCGTCATCGGACATAAGCTTCTGACCATTCTGAATCGCGAGTGCCTGGAACATCCAGTAAGGGTACCCGGTTGAGGGAATCATGAGTCCGTAGGTCCCGTCCTTCGACAGAGTTTTACCCATCTCTACCAACTCGTCCCATGTGGCGGGCGCTTTTTCTGGATCAAGCCCCGCCGCTTTGAACATATCTTTGTTGTAGTAAGCTACGATCGTGGAGCGCTGAAAGGGTACGCCCCAGGTCTTGCCTTCTACAGCACCATTTTCCATCAAAGCAGGATAGAACCCCGACAACCAGGCACGATCCTCGTCAGTGCTCACGACGTCGTCAAATGCGACGATAAGATCCTGGTCTATCAGGTCGTATGCATCGATAGAGAACATGACAGCGAGCTGAGCCGGTTCGCCGGAGGCAAGCGCAGACAATGCACGAACACGAGTGTCATCGTAGTTGCCGGAGTAGATAGCGTTCACCTTAATATCGGGATTTTCCTTCATGAAATCCGTCACTATTCCGTCAACGACCTGGGTCAACGCACCACCAACGGCGATCGGATAGTACATATTCAGTTCTGTTTCCGCCTGAGCAGAAATTGACGCAGCGCCCAACAGAGCTGCCGCTAGGGTATTCTTAAGCTTCATTGTCTACGTTTCCTTTGTTTATTATTGTCATGCTATTCAACGGTGTATCGATCATCTTGAAACTACTGGGGCGCGGTTGACCACTTAGGCCTGCACACGCTCTCCGTTAGAGTCAAAGATGTGCAGTGCACCATCGTCGAATTTGATATCTACTGTTTGACCGGCGTTCAGCTGAACCAGACCCGGTACTTTCACAGTCAAACCGATGGCACCCGGGTGCTCCAAGGCTACGAATGTCTCCGCGCCCAGGTATTCACACTCGGTGACAGCGCATTTGAGACGCCCCTCACCCTCCTGAGCGAGATGTATGTGCTCAGCTCTTATACCAACAATCCGGTTAGCCTCGACGCCTTTAAGCTCAGAGCTCTCGATCAGTGCCATGGGTGGAGCCCCGACGAACTCCGCCACAAACGTGTTTACCGGTTTGCTGTAGAGCTCCTCAGGCGAACCGACTTGCTGAATACGCCCGTCGCGCATCAGCACGACGATATCAGCCATACTCATAGCCTCTGTCTGGTCGTGAGTAACGTAAACGACGGTCATCCCCAATTCACGCTGCAGTCTTTTGATATCTTTGCGTACCGAGTTGCGCAGTTTGGCATCAAGGTTTGAGAGAGGCTCGTCCATCAAGCAGAGCGGCTGACCAGCAACAATGGATCTCGCAAGTGCGACACGTTGTCGCTGTCCACCCGAGAGTTCGCCGGGCTTTCGTTGCTCATATCCTAGCAGCCCCGTAATCTTCAGAGCACGATTGAGCTTTTCATCCCTCTGCGCGCGCGGCACTTTGCGCACTTTCATACCGAAAACAACATTTTCGGCAACGCTCAGATGAGGAAACAGCGCGTATGACTGAAATACCATGGAGAGATTGCGCTCTGATGGAGCGCTGTGGGTCACATCACGGCCATCAATAATGATGCTCCCCTCATCCGGCTCTTCAAGCCCTGCAAGCAGTCGTAAAGTGGTAGACTTACCGCAACCAGAGGGCCCCAACAGCGCGACGAAAGAGCCCTCCGGTATCTCGAGATCAACGCCCTCAACACCTAACTGACCATTCCAACGTTTACCGATCCCTTTGAGCGAAACAAAAGCCTGCGCACTCATACGACTTCGCCCCCCACAAGTACCAAACGATTGCTCACTTGCTCCAAAACGGGTGCGAAATCTTCAGTTGAATGTCGATCCATAAAAACCTTATCTACCTCTAAAATATTGCCACCCGCGGCGGGTGCGATGCGTCCGAACTTTGAGCTATCAACAACTAGCAGGGAAACAGAAGAGTGGGTGCGGATCGTCTCTCTGATGGCAACCTCCGCAGCGTGAAAGTCCAAAAGGGTACCGTCAATCGCAACACCCGCCACTCCGAAGATTCCAAAGTCAGCTCGATAGCGGTCAAAGAAGGCGATCGCATCCTGACCAATCAAGTCCCGATCGGGCAGGCGTATCTCTCCTCCCGGAATGATGATTCTGTTAGAGAGCTCGCTCGCAAGCACCATCGCCGCGTTCAGATTATTGGTAATGACGGTCAGGTTTTTTTTGGATTTGAGGGCTTCAGCAACGATGGTGGGCGTCGTGCCAATCGAAATAAAGAGAGAAGAGCCATCCGGGATCTCAGCCGCAACAGCTCGAGCGATTGCCCATTTATAATCGGGATTGGTTGCGGCACGCTGGTCGTAGGGCGCATTAACTGGCTGATGTGGACTCGCGACCGCCCCATGTCGACGCATCAATAAACCCGAACCACAGAGATCATCAAGATCTCTACGGATCGTCTGCATCGACACACCCAAGCGCTCAGCAAGCATTACTACCGACACCTCACCCCTCTCATGCACGAGTGCGATAATTTTGTCTTTACGTCGAGTAACCTTCGCCATAAAGCGGTTTATCCTTTATTTTTTTGTGAGACTATCACCACAAAAAAACCAAAACAACATAAACAACACTTCAAACAATCATTAAAAGTACATTTTGTCCAAAAAAACCGCAATTTATAAATGATTCACCCCTATTTTGTTGTTTTGTATCTTTTACCCAACCCCAACCTGTGCTATTTCTTAGATAGGTCGCTGAAGGTTATTCCCTCAATACCGGCCGAGAGATTGCCATGAATTTTCAACAGAAGCTTGGCAGCTCATTCAATATCAACGTTGCTCGACATCAAACAAAAGGGCGGATGCGCTCGATGCTTGTTTGAGCAGCGACTCAGTTCGATTTAGATCTTTACAGCTTTGCGTGGTCGGAAATGAGAGTACAGCTAGAGGTTCATGACAATTCCGTTGAAGTGCGCACAACAGTGCCACGTGGAAAAGTGTCTGAGATGGAACTCTACCTTTTCCTGCCGCCAGAGATGAGCCTGAAGGAGCGTGGTTTTGACGCCACATCCTTTTTAGGTTTAAAAACCTCTCGCTATCACTACTCGGTATCCAAAGTGAAATTGCCCTTACTTAGACACCGCTCTGGCAGGGCTGAGAGTAATATCGACTTCCCGATTTTCCTCAAGACGTTCAAGCTCAACTTGTCACGCTTGGCACGCCAGGCAAACAGCGCTGAAGAGCTTGATGCGTTTATCGATTTAGCGACCAGTTTGCTGGAGGAGCTGCGCAGCATTGAAGTCGATGAGGAGAATCAAAAGGAGTTCCGCACAGTCGACGAGCTCTGTTCCTACTATGCGGAGCAGATAACCTACGTCTGTATAGAAACCAATCAGAAGCGTGACTCCGGCATTGCACTTGACCGGTTGTTTGAGTTTGCCTCGCGAGAGTACGAGTACCGTCTGCGCCAGTACGGCTCTAAAGCGAGTGAGGCTCAGCATATCAGGCGCAAAGAGGACTTCTTTTGTAAATCCATCAATATCCGTCGCGAAAATCAAAAGCTAACCGTATTACGCGAACAGTTCGCGTTCAGCATCAGCGCCTTTCTCTCCATGCTTTTGACAACCCTGGTTGTCTTCTACTTCCAGGCTGGCTACGGCACGTTTTCCTTCGCCGTCTTTATGGCACTGTGTGTCAGTTACATATTTAAAGATCGATTCAAAGAGTTGTTTCGGGTGTTCGTTGCCAAAAAATTGAACGCGGGGCGATTTAGGGTACGAGCGACATTGACAGACTTCGATAATCGCCCTGTTGGTCGCTGCTATGACCTAGCGGAATTTGTCCAACCCGATGATGAGATTCAGGCTGTTCGGGGGCGCGGAAAGTTTACAAAACGAGAGACTGGAGAGTCCGTATTACTCTACAAGAAACGCTATGACATCAGCAAAGATCTAAAGAGCGGTTTCTCAGAAATTCGCGACACGATGGATATCAACTTTCATACATTGGTAGAGATGCTTCCAGACTTGTCTCTACGTCATTTTAAAGTTGAAAACGGCGAGTTGTTAAAATCGAACTACGAAATGCTCTATGACGTGAATCTGGTACTGCGTATCAATGGATCAAAAATTGAACGCTACCGACTCAAGGTGTCTCACAACTCCATCGTACGGTTTGAAACGGTATCACTGCCCAACCAAAACCAAGCTAAACCGGTTATACAACAATCAGTGGAATCAACGGTTCGAAAACTGAGTCAACGAGAGGGGGCTTATGAGCAATAGAGACCCTCAAGAGAGACTGCTTTGGGCGCACCCGTCAGATCTGTAATTAATTTGTAACACTGGCGTTGTAGAACAAATCTTGTAGCCGTTTACCCGGGGCTTGGGCATTGCAGCTCTGCTTCTGCGGCGCACTGAAAGACCATTATTGACAATAGAACCGCTCGCTGATAAAAAATTCGAGCGTTTATGAAAATTTCCGAAAAAAATAGAACAGTGGAGAGTTTCGATGATAAAACCTACCGCCCTTGCGCTCGCTGTGGCTACCGCCGGCGTGAGTCTGACCGCTTCAGCACAAACAGAAATCGAATTTTGGCACGCCTTCACCGGCCGTCTAGGTGAGCTTGTTGCGGCTCAAGTTGAAGATTTCAATACGAAAAACCCTGACTACAAAGTCGTTGCCACACACAAAGGAAATTACTCCGAGACGCTAAATGCGGGCATTGCCGCGTTCCGAGCAGGTGAGCAACCCGATATCCTGATGGTATTTGAGGTCGGTACTGCCACTATGATGGCTGCCAAAGGCGCTATCAAACCGGTTTACGAGGTGATGGAGGAGAGCGGAGTCGCTTTTGATCCCGACAGCTACATCGGCTCTGTCAAAGGCTACTACACAACGACTGATGGCAAGATGCTGTCATTGCCGTTCAACGCCTCCACGCCCGTACTTTGGGTAAACCGAGATGCTCTGAGTGGCGCTGGTATTGATCCGGACACAGACCTGAGCACATGGCAGAACGTTGAAGTCGTTCTCAATCAGCTCAAAGCAGCGGGGCACGAGTGTCCGCTTGTAACGGCTTGGCAGAGCTGGATCCACCTGGAGAACTACTCAGCCTACCACGATGTTCCGTTCGCAACGAAGGACAACGGCTTTGCCGGTGTCGACACAGAACTTGCTTTCAACTCAGAGGCTCAGGTCGCGCACATCGCTAAAATGGGCGAGTGGGCACAGGATGGTAAGTTTATCTACACTGGCCGTCGCAACGAAGGCGGTGCCAATTTCCGAGCAGGCTCTTGCGCACTCTTCACTGAGAGTTCAGCAGGCTACGCCGGTATCAGTTCTGAAGCGAAGTTTGATTTTGACGTTCGCCCTCTACCCTACTGGGATGGTGTAGGTAACGCACCGCAGAATACCATTATCGGTGGTGCCTCTTTATGGGCACTGGCAGGTCAGACTGACGAGGAGTACAAGGGTGTGGGTGAATTCTTAGCTTACCTCTCCTCTACTGACGTACAGGCGAAATGGCATCAGGATACAGGATACCTGCCGATTACAGCAGCAGCCGGTGATGCTACTCGCGAGTCAGGCTTCTACACCGAGAAGCCCGGAACTGATGTCGCTGTAATTCAAATGACGGCTAAAGCTCCAACTGCCAACTCCAAAGGTCTGCGCCTAGGTTCCTTTGACCAGATCCGCGGGATCATAGACGAAGAGCTCGAAGGCGTCTGGGCAGGAGATAAATCCGCTCAGGAGGCACTCGACAGTGCTGTGGAGCGCGGCAACCAGTTGCTGCGTCGCTTCGAACAAGCGAACCGATAAAAGCCCCAAAGCGGTGGGTACCTCTGTACCCGCCGCTTCACTCTCTATTTAACTGCGTGTAAGCCGTCCCACTATGGAAAAACGCGTCACTTTCAAGGGCTGGTTGCTGCCACTTCTGCTGATAGCACCCCAACTCATAATCTCGGGTATCTTTTTTTTCTATCCGGCCGGTCAGGCCGTTTTTCAGTCACTTTACATCCCAGACCCCTTTGGCCTCTCAAAGCAGTTTGTTGGTTTAGGTAACTTTGAATACCTATTCTCTGATAAGTATTACCGCGCATCTTTCGTTACGACCGCGCTCTTTTCACTGCTTGTTACACTTGCCTCTATGGTGCCTGCGCTGTTCCTTGCAGTGCTTGCCGACCGGCTGATAAAAGGGTCTGGAACTTATCGAACATTGCTAATCTGGCCCTACGCGGTCGCACCTGCAGTAGCCGGTGTACTCTGGTTATTCATGTTCAATACACGAGTCGGGGTCGTCTCCTGGTACCTGGGACAACTGGGCTATGACTGGAACCATGTATTGAATGGTGACGAAGCAATGGGACTCGTTGTTATCGCCTCAGCCTGGGGGCGCATCAGCTACAACTTTTTGTTCTTTTTCGCTGCACTTCAAGCGGTTCCCCGATCGATTATTGAAGCTGCTGCAATCGACGGGGCAAGGTTTTGGCGTCGCTTCTTCACGATTGTGCTTCCCCTGCTGTCGCCAACTACCTTCTTCCTGTTGGTCGTCAATGTCGTCTACGCCTTCTTCGAGACCTTTGGTGTTATACACACGATCACCAGCGGCGGCCCCCAGCAGTCCACCACAATTTTGGTGTACAAGGTCTTTACCGACGGATTTGTCGCTCAGGACCTAGGCTCGTCGTCTGCCCAATCCGTCATATTGTTGATCGTCGTCGGCCTGCTCACGGTTCTGCAATTTAAATATGTCGAAAAGAGAGTTCACTACTGATGGCTACTGAAACACATGGCATGGTCGAGAAACGCGGCATGGGCTTGTGGCTGACACATCTATTCATGATTGTCGGTGTACTGATCATATTTTTTCCGATCTGGCTCGCCTTTGTTGCCTCTACAGTAACCCAGCCTGAGATCGTACAGCCCCCGATGCCCCTTCTACCCGGCGACCAGTTTTGGGAAAACTACAGTGCGGCACTGTTCCAGGGGGTTAATATACCGGTCGCCAGTATGTTGGTTAATTCATTGATCATGGCGATCGGCATTGCCGTTGGAAAAATCATTATCTCGTTACTTTCAGCCTTTGCGATCGTCTACTTCCGTTTTCCGGGTCGTAGTTTCTTCTTCTGGCTCATCTTTTTGACACTCATGCTGCCAGTAGAGGTACGAATAGTACCGACCTACGAAGTGATTGCGGGTTTCGGCATGCTGAACAGCTATTCCGGTCTGATATTGCCCCTTATCGCCTCAGCAACGGCTACTTTCCTGTTCAGACAGTTTTTCCTGACGATCCCAGATGAGTTAGCTGAAGCCGCGCGTGTGGATGGCGCAAGTCCAATGCGGTTCTTCATTGATATCGTCGTACCAATGAGCCGTACAAACGTGGCCGCGCTGTTCGTGATTCTTTTCATCTACGGCTGGAACCAATACCTCTGGCCGCTG
>Ga0102954_1000528_pt1 | contig 11642 bp, 9 predicted proteins | sample SalPonA_C_H2O_MG_FD_78511 | JGI IMG/M metagenome (GOLD analysis project Ga0102954, IMG submission 78511) | Water microbial communities from South San Francisco under conditions of wetland restoration - Salt Pond MetaG R2A_C_H2O_MG | ecosystem: Environmental > Aquatic > Non-marine Saline and... | reverse complement strand
CAAGGTGATCATAGAGGAAAAGGCGGATGCGGATCATCCAAGCGGGTCGCAGGTGTGGGCGATGCGGTAAGATGAATCTTAGTGGCCACATAATATGAGGAGAGTTACGCAGCAGCGACTCTCGCTCGGCCAGCGCCTCTTTTACGAGTCTGAATTCGTAATGTTCCAGATAGCGCAGTCCGCCGTGTATCAGTTTACTGGAGTTTGAGGAGGTGGCTGCACCTAGATCGTACATCTCGGCCATCGCGACTCTGAGTCCACGTCCGGCGGCATCCATTGTAATGCCGGCGCCATTGACGCCGCCTCCAACCACTAAAACATCAAAAGGCTGTTCGTTTTGAAGCATAAAACTCACTCGTACTTGATCCGCCGAAAGGCTCAGCGCTGTTTTCTTATGTTTGGTTTAAGAACATAAACGAATACAAAAGAAAAATAAACGAAAATTTGTTGATTCAATCAGACTTTAGTGTACGAGTTTTTTCGATTCCAGTTCACTTTATGTTAGTTCGGGCAGTGCAGCTGTACTCCAAATGATTTCATAAGCTCGTTATATGTATCACCCGGGCAAACGTCGGTGTATAGGTCGTCAATTTGTTCCAGTGTGCCAAGTCTTACCATGGCGCTGCGTCCAAATTTACTTGAGTCTGTGCATAGCATGACTCTTCTTGAATTACTGATGATAGCTTGAGCAACTTTGACCTCGCGATAATCGAAATCCAGAAGAGTGCCATCCTCTTGGATGCCGCTTATTCCTATAATAGCGAAGTCCATCTGGAACTGTTTGACCAGATCGACTGTCGCTTCACCGATAATACCTCCATCGCTGTGCCGCACCTCTCCGCCGGCGATGATGATCTGAAAGTCATCTTTTTGAGAGAGAATTGAGGCGACATGGAGGTTGTTAGTAACAATTCGCAAGCTCTTTTTAGTGAGCAATTCCTTCGCAATTGCCTCGGTCGTGGTGCCAATGTTGATAAAAAGGGATGAGCCGTCTGGTATATCGCGAACAACCATTTTTGCAATAGCCGTTTTAGCCTCAGCACCAAGTGTCTGGCGAGTATTGTAGGCAGTGTTCTGAGTGCTGGACTCTACTCCTGCGCCTCCGTGGTGACGAATCAGGTGTCCCGAATCAGCGAGTTGGTTCAGATCTCGTCGGACGGTTTGGGGAGTAACATCAAACAACTCCACGAGCTCGTCGATGCTGACGAAACCAGTCTCTTCCAGTATCTCAAGAATCTTCTCTTTGCGGCGTTGCTGTTTCATCGAATGCTCACTTCTTATCATTCTCATAGTGGATCTTGCTCGACCATAACATGTCTGAGTCTGGTCACTCTATTGCGATTTGTTTTGCAACTCGAATCAACCGTTAAATTCGATTAAATCATCTATTATTGATTCACTAAGTCTATAGGGGAGTATAAAAATAACCAAAACGAACATATAAGAAAATTTAATTTTTCCTTTACTTTCGATTTTTCCTTTGGCAAATTCTTCGGAGCTGTCGTCACCTCCGTCTCGACAGTCAAAAGAATAATTAACAAGGAGATGAGGCTATGCGTAAGCAACTTGCTGTAGCAGTAGCGCTGGCGTCTATGACGCTAACAGGGCAGGTCCAGGCTGATATCGCTGCGGCGAAAAAGTGGATTGAGTCCGAGTTTCAACCGTCATCGCTCTCGCAAGAGCAACAAGTCGAAGAGATGCAGTGGTTTATTGATGCAGCCAAACCTTTCGCAGGTATGGAGATCAATGTCCTCTCAGAGACCATTCCAACACATACCTACGAATCAACTGTGCTAGCCAAGGCTTTCGAAGAGATTACGGGTATCAAAGTCAATCATCAGCTTCTGGGTGAGGGCGAGGTCGTTCAGGCTGTTCAGACTCAAATGCAGACAAAGCGTAACCTTTACGATGTGTATGTTAACGATTCTGACTTGATCGGTACTCACTCACGTTTGCAACTGGCGTATAGCCTGACTGACTTTATGGATGGCGCGGGAAAGGATGTCACTAGTCCTACTCTCGATCTGAATGATTTCATGGGGCTTCAGTTTACTACGGGTCCTGACGGCAAAGTGTATCAGTTGCCTTCACAGCAGTTCGCTAACCTCTACTGGTTCCGTAAAGACTGGTTCGACCGCGAAGACCTGCAGGCTCAGTTCAAAGCTAAATACGGTTATGACCTCGGCGTTCCAGTTAACTGGTCGGCCTATGAGGATATCGCAGAGTTCTTCTCGAATGACGTCAAAGAGATTGACGGCACTCCCATCTATGGTCATATGGACTACGGTAAGCGTGCGCCTGACCTCGGTTGGCGTATGACAGATGCGTGGCTATCAATGGCCGGTGCAGGTTCCAAGGGCCTTCCAAACGGTACTCCAATTGATGAGTGGGGTATCCGTATGGAAGAGGGTAGTTGTAACCCAGCGGGTGCGAGTGTGACTCGTGGTGGTGCGACTAACGGGCCGGCAGCTGTTTATGCAATTCGCAAGTGGGATGAGTGGCTCCGAAACTATGCGCCTCCCGGTGCAGCATCTTACGACTTCTACCAGTCATTACCGGCTCTGAGCCAGGGTAATGTAGCTCAGCAGATCTTCTGGTACACAGCATTTACCGCTGACATGGTTAAATCTCAGGCTGAGGGCAATAACACGGTTGATGCCGAGGGTACACCGCTATGGCGCATGGCACCGAGCCCGCACGGCCCTTACTGGGAAGAGGGACAGAAAGTTGGTTATCAGGACGTCGGCTCATGGACAATACTGAAATCAACACCTGAAGAACGCGCCAAAGCCGCTTGGTTGTACGCACAATTTGTCACCTCAAAAACAGTAGATGTTAAGAAGTCTCACGTGGGGCTGACTTTTATTCGTGACTCTTCCGTTAATCACGAATCGTTCACTGAGCGTGCTTCAAAGTTGGGTGGTTTGGTTGAGTTTTACCGGTCTCCCGATCGCAATATGTGGTCCCCAACCGGCGTTAACGTTCCGGACTATCCAAAACTCGCGCAGATCTGGTGGCAGCAGATCGGTGACGTAAACTCAGGTGCGTTCACTCCACAGGAAGCGATGGATCGTCTTGCTGAAGAGATGGACATCACTATGGCGCGTATGGAGCGTGCAGACAAAGGTGCGAACGTTTACGGCGGTTGTGGCCCTCGTCTGAATGAAGAGAGAGACGCTTCCTACTGGCTTGGCCGTCCTGATGGTCCTAAGGCTAAGCTCGCAAATGAGAAGCCTCAGGGTATGACCGTTAATTATGATGAGCTCGTGAAGAGCTGGAATAACTAATCGGTCCCTCGGAGTCGCCCGTCCGGGCGACTCCAGATTTCTAATCTGTTTGAGACTGTTGTCATGAAACTCGAACTTCGAGATGTATCGAAGCGCGTTGGCGCGGACATACACATACACGAGACTAGCCTGGTGTTTGAGCCCGGCGCGTTTAACGTACTCCTTGGCGCGACCAACGCAGGTAAAACCACTCTGATGAAACTGATGGCAGGTCTGGATATGCCGACCTCAGGTCAGGTTTTATATGGAGGTGTCGATATGACCAAAGCACCTCCCCAAGAACGAAATATTAGTTTCGTGCATCAATTCTTCATTAACTATCCACACTTGAGTGTGCGTGACAATATAACGTCACCTCTTCGACTCGCTAAAGTGCGTCCAGAAGAGATAAAACGTCGTCTGGACGAGACCGCAGATCTTTTGCGTCTTGGTCCAATGCTTGACCGACGCCCTCATGAATTGTCCGGGGGGCAGCAGCAACGCTGTGCGCTTGCTCGCGCCATTATCAAGGACTCATCTGCGGTCTTTCTTGACGAACCTCTTGCGAATCTTGACTACAAACTGCGCGAAGAGCTTCGATCCGAATTGCCTGTGATTTTCTCGAACCGCGGTGCTGTTGTTGTGTACGCAACGTCCGAGCCAGCTGAAGCGCTAATGCTTGGTGGCTACACTGCAGCAATGTATGAGGGGCATGTATCCCAGTTCGGCGTAACCTCTGAAGTTTATCGTCAACCTGCAAATGTAAATGCCGCGCAGGTGTTTTCTGATCCGCCCCTAAATGTTGCTCAAATTGAAAAGCGCGACGGCAAAGTTAACCTGTCTAAACAGTTCAACTGGAGTGCAAGAGGCGTGGCTGCAGATTTGCCAGACGGAGCCTACACCCTAGCTGTACGACCGCATTTTGTTCGCCCCGCAGCTGATGAGTCTGCGCAGATTCCGCTGCACGGAGAGGTTCGTGTTACCGAACTCTCTGGATCAGAGAGTGTTGCTCATTTTAATCTGGGTAAGGATATCTGGGTTTCGCAGTCGGATGGGTTGCACCCCTACAAAGTGGGTGAACAGCATGATTTTTACCTTGATGACACGCGCTGCTTCTTCTTCGGTGCTGATGGCCGCAGGGTGGTATAGGAGGCAGTATGGCTAAGATAAAACTGGATAACATTCGTCACTCTTATTTCCCCAATCCAAAAAGTGATGACGACTTTGCGCTAAAACGTGTTCATTTTGATTGGGAGGATGGTGGGGCCTACGCCCTGCTGGGGCCATCCGGTTGCGGTAAAACAACGCTTCTGAACATCATATCAGGGTTGCTGATACCTTCTCATGGAAAACTACAGTTCGATGGGCAGGATGTGACTAGGCTCTCGCCAAAAGATCGCAACATTGCTCAGGTCTTCCAGTTCCCGGTCATCTACGACACGATGACTGTGTATGACAACCTCGCGTTTCCATTGCGTAACCGCGGTGTCAACGAAGCGAAGATTGATGCAAAGGTGCGAGAGATCGCTGCGATGCTTGAGATAGAGGATATGCTCAGCAAGAAGGCTGCCGGTCTGTCGCCTGATAACAAGCAGAAGATTTCACTCGGCCGTGGTCTCGTTCGCGAGGATGTAAACGTCATTATGTTCGATGAACCCTTGACCGTTATTGATCCTCACCTCAAATGGAAACTGCGCTCCAAACTTAAAGAACTTCACCAGCAGGTGAAGACAACGATGATTTATGTCACCCATGACCAGACTGAAGCGCTAACTTTTGCCGATCAGGTAGTCGTGATGAATTTCGGTCAGGTGCTGCAGGTGGGCACCCCTCAGGCGCTGTTCGACTGTCCCGAGCACACGTTTGTTGGACATTTTATTGGTTCACCCGGCATGAACGTACTGCCCGCTCAGGTAAAAGATGGACAGGTTTGGGTTGCGGGCCAGGCGGTCGAGGTCTCCAGTTCGCTCGAGAGCTTGCCTGAGGGTAAGTTGGAAATCGGGGTTCGTCCTGAGTACGTCCGCATTAGTGATACAGGTGTCGAAGCGACCGTTCGTAACCTTATGGATGTTGGTCGACACAAAGTATTGGAGACGCTAGTGGGCGACATAAAAGTTCATGTGGTGCTGGGCGAAAATCAGCAGGTAAGCTCGGATAGAGTGCATCTACAATTCGAGCCTGCTAACACCAGACTCTACGCCGATGGCTGGCTAGTTGATCTGCAGCATGAGTTTGAGGAAGTCTAAAAATGAAAACAGAAAATCCAAGAGCTTGGTTTCTCGTCCTACCAGTCATATTGCTGGTGGCGTTTAACGCACTCATTCCGTTGATGACAGTTGTTAACTACTCGGTGCAGGAGACCTTCGGTAATAACGTCTTCTTTTGGCAGGGTGTTGACTGGTTCGAACAAATTCTTCACTCAGAGCGTTTTCATGCCGCTTTAGGTCGTCAGTTCCTATTCACCGGCATCATTTTGGCCATTGAGATCCCTCTAGGAGTCGCTATTGCATTGGCGATGCCCCGCAAAGGTATTTGGGTTCCTGTATGTCTAATACTGATGGCGTTACCCCTTCTTATACCTTGGAACGTTGTTGGTGCTATGTGGAATATCTTTACGCTGCCAGATATCGGTTTGATGGGGTATGGCCTGAACAACTGGCTGGGCATCGAATACGATATGACTCAGAGCCCCCTGGCCGCCTGGGTGACGATCGTGGTGATGGATGTTTGGCACTGGACCTCCTTGGTGGTATTGCTCGCATATGCTGGGCTGGTCTCGATTCCCGATGCGTACTATCAGGCTGCCGAGATAGATGGAGCGTCCAAATGGTCCGTCTTCCGTTTCATACAACTGCCGAAGATGAAACAGGTGCTGACTATTGCCGTTCTGTTGAGATTTATGGACAGCTTTATGATCTACACCGAACCCTTTGTTTTGACCGGTGGCGGTCCAGGTAACTCAACGACCTTATTGTCGATCGACCTGGTAAAAGTAGCGCTGGGGCAGTTTGACCTCGGGCCTGCTGCGGCGATGTCTCTGATCTATTTTGCGATCACGCTACTGGTTAGCTGGATCTTCTACACAATAATGACAAAAGAATCTAAGGAATAGGAGGGCGAACAATGAGACTTCGAAGTATAGCGCCACTACTGTATATCCTGTTTTTGATGCTGCCGATCTATTGGTTGATATCAATGAGTTTTAAAACGACTAATGAGATTCTCAGCGGCTTCTCTTTCTTTCCACAGGTCTGGACGTTAGAGAATTATGCTGTCATCTTCACCGACCCCACCTGGTACTGGGGATATATCAACTCGACGCTTTATGTGGCGATAAATACGGTCATCTCGCTGATGGTGGCGTTGCCAGCCGCTTATGCTTTTAGCCGTTACCGGTTTATGGGGGATAAGCATCTGTTTTTCTGGTTGCTAACCAACCGTATGGCGCCACCGGCAGTGTTTGCGCTGCCATTTTTCCAACTCTACTCTGCAGTTGGTCTATTTGACACTCACATTGCGGTTGCTTTGGCCCACTGCCTATTCAATATTCCGCTTGCCGTTTGGATTCTTGAAGGGTTTATGTCGAGCGTACCGAAAGAGTTGGATGAGACCGCCTACGCCGATGGTTACTCGTTCAAGCGATTTTTCGTGCAGATATTTATGCCGAATATCAAAGCGGGTATCGGTGTGGCTGCTTTCTTCTGCTTCATGTTCTCGTGGGTCGAGCTTCTGTTGGCAAAAACGCTGACCGCCGTTGATGCAAAACCCATTGCTGCAACAATGACGAAGACAGCCTCAAGCGCTGGCTATGAGCTGGGCCTGCTAGCGGCAGCAGGTGTATTGACAATTATTCCTGGAGCAATCGTGATCTACTTCGTACGTAACAATATCGCGAAGGGCTTCGCGATGGGGAGGGTCTAATGCTGAGTTGGATGGCGTGGACCTGGCCAACTGCTGTGGTCTTTATCTTTATTTTCTCATGTATCGGTGTTCTCGCGTTTTTGGAGGCAAAGTATCCCGGCGGTGCTGAGCGTACTGGTGTGTTTGGGATAACAACGACACGCGGGGATCGTCTGTTTATTTCGATACTTGGGTCGGTATTTATTATGCTGGCTTGGCTCGGTTTCATGAGTACCCCCTTGTGGGGAGGGCTAGCACTTTGTATCTTTTGGGCGATATTCGTTTTTAGGAAAGTCTGATGGCAAAGTACGTCCTCGCTATAGATCAGGGTACCACCTCATCTCGCGCTATTGTGTTTGATGCTAACCTGCGACCGGTCTCGACCGGTCAACAAGAGTTTGAACAAATCTTTCCGAACTCGGGTTGGGTAGAGCACAATCCTGATGAGATTTGGTCCTCAACCGTTGGTGTCTGTAGTGCGGCTATTGAAAAAGCGGGAATTAGCCCGTCAGAGATCGCTGCAATAGGTATTACTAACCAGCGTGAAACGACGCTAGTGTGGGACAGGGTCAGCGGTGAACCGGTCTACAACGCGATTGTCTGGCAGGATCGCCGCACTGCTGAGTTCTGTGAGGGGTTAAAGCAACAGGGACATGAGGCGCTGTTCACTGAGCGCACAGGGTTGCTGCTCGATCCATACTTTTCCGGTACCAAAGTGAGCTGGATACTCAGCAACGTTGAGGGTGCTCGCGAGCGTGCTGAACGAGGAGAACTCCTGTTCGGTACCGTAGACACCTACCTCATCTGGAAACTCACTGGCGGTCAATCCTTTGTTACCGATGCGACCAATGCCTCGCGCACTCTGATGTATAACATCCGCGACGGTCATTGGGACCAGCAGTTGTTGGACATTCTTGGGGTTCCCGCGAGTATGCTGCCTGAGGTGAAAGATTGCGCTGCCGAGTTCGGTGTCGCTCGCAAGGAGCTTTTTGGTGGCCATGCTTTGCCCATTTATGGTGTAGCAGGTGATCAGCAAGCCGCGACGATTGGACAAGCTTGTTTTGAGCCCGGGATGTTTAAGTCAACCTATGGTACCGGCTGTTTTGCGCTGCTCAATACCGGTGATAAGTGCGTTCACTCTAAAAATCGACTGCTGTCGACAATCGCTTATCAGCTGGATGGTAAGCCGACCTATGCATTGGAAGGATCTATATTCATTGCGGGCGCAGTGGTGCAGTGGCTGCGTGATGGTCTACAGATTATCCGTCATGCCAGTGAGACTGAAGCGCTCGCGTCTGGCGCTAAACCCGAGAACCGCGTCTACTTGGTACCGGCATTCACCGGTCTGGGCGCACCTTACTGGGATTCCGAGTGTCGCGGTGCGATCTTTGGCCTGACGCGCGATACCGGTTTTGCTGATCTGGCACGTGCGGCACTGCGTTCAGTCGGCTACCAGACACGCGATCTCTACGAAGCGATGCGCTCCGACTGGGAGGCAAGCAGCGGTGAGTCGGCCGAAGCTGTCCTGCGCATTGACGGTGGTATGGTCGCTAATGACTGGATGGCGCAGTCCCTGGCAGACATACTGCAGGCGCCGGTCGATCGCCCACAGGTGATTGAGACAACCGCTGTGGGGGCAGCTTGGCTGGCAGGGTACAAAGCTGGCCTCTATCCTTCTCAGCAAGAGTTTTCGAAGACCTGGGCGCTGGAACGTCATTTCGAACCGCAGATGAGTACCGCGGATGCCGATGAGCGCTATGCGGGCTGGCTGGATGCAGTTTCAAGGGTGTTAACGAAAAGAGCGCTATAATAATTGTCGAACAGACCCCGGCGGTTGAAAATTATCGGCTTCGCCGGGCTCTGTTTGTACGATTCAAACGTAGATCTTTCTGGTGTTTCGATGGTGCGGGAATTGGCCAACTCGCCAGTTGCGCTCGTCAGAATCCCTTTGTTTTCATTGCGAAACCAGGAGCAAAAAAATGAGAAAAGCCCTTCTGTGTTCGGCTGTTGCAAGCGCGATTGCGCTCTCCTCAGTCGCCTATACCGCGCATGCAGAGACCCTTCGCTGGGCGCGCTCAGGTGATTCACTGACCCTTGACCCTCACGCTCAAAACGAGGGTCCAACTCACACGTTGGCGCATCAGATGTATGAGCCATTGCTGCAACGCGACATGTCAGGGCAAATTATTCCTGCCCTCGCGACAGAGTGGGCACCTACATCGAATCCGAATATCTGGGAATTTAAATTACGCGCGGGCGTCAAGTTTCATGGCGGTGAATCGTTCACAGCGGATGATGTCGTGTTCTCATTGAAGCGCGCCATGATGCCAACCTCGGCGATGAAAGAGCTGTTGGCTTCCGTTGCGGATGTGCGCAAAGTCGACGATCTGACGGTTCACATCGAAACCACGGGTCCCAATCCGTTGATGCCGAATAACCTAACCAACCTTTTCATTATGGATGAAGGGTGGACCAAAGCGAATAACTGCGAAGCACCACAGGACATCGCGAACGGCGGTGATAACGCCTGTGTTCGTGCTGTGAATGGTACGGGCGCCTATACCTTGGTGAGTCGTACTCAGGACCAACGTACGGTTCTGAAACAGAACGATAACTACTGGGGTAAAGACCTCTTCCCATTAGAGGTGAGCGAAATCATCTACACGCCTATTCAGGAAGCTGCCACACGTGTATCGGCGCTGCTCTCCGGTGAGGTGGATATGATTCAGGATGTACCCGTTCAAGACCTCGCAAGAGTGGGTGGTGCGGCAAATCTTCAGGTCGTCACGGGCGCTCAGAACCGAACGATTTTCTTCGGCATGAACGTCGCTGCAGACGACCTTGCGTCTGATACGGTCGAGGGTAAGAACCCTCTAAGCGATGTGCGCGTGCGTCAGGCGATGAACATGGCAATCAATCGCGATGCGATTAAACGCGTTGTTATGCGCGACCAGTCTGCTCCCACAGGTGTCATCATGCCTCCGTTCGTAAACGGCTGGACCGAAGCGTTGGACGCTTACCCTGCTACAGACGTCAATAAGGCTAAAGAGTTGATGGCGGCGGCGGGTTACGCAGACGGCTTCGGATTGACACTTAACTGCCCTAACGATCGCTACATCAATGACGAAGCGATCTGTCAGGCAGCGGTGGGTATGCTGGGGCAGATCGGCGTTAAAGTGAATCTGGATGCTAAACCCAAGGCTCAGCACTTTCCGCTGATCCAGAATAAAACCACTGATTTCTACATGCTGGGTTGGGGTGTACCAACCTTTGATTCGGAGTACATCTTCAACTTTTTGGTGCACTCGACAACAGACAAACTGGGCTCGTGGAACAATACCGGGTTCTCCGATCCGGATGTTGACGCACAGATTGTCAGCCTAGCGTCTGAGACGGATCTGGTTAAACGAAATCAGACCATCGCTGAGATCTGGGCGCGGGTGCAGCAGGAGGTGCTCTACCTTCCCATCCACAACCAGGTACTCAACTGGGGGATGAAGGGCAACATCGATTTCCCAGTTCAGCCTGAGGATCAACCCCACTTCAAGTTCCTAACCTACAAGTAACAACTAGGTTGGTGTTCGGGTCTACCTGTGCAATTGGGCAGGTAGGCCCGTTTTGATACCACTCGTGAGTTAAAGGAACCCCGATGCTAGCTTTTGTTTTGCAGCGTGTTGCTCAAGCGCTACTGGTGTTACTAGCGGTTGGCTTCGTCTCATTCTCTATGTTCCAGTTTATGGGTGATCCCGTTGAAAACATGATGGGTCAGGAGGCAACGGTTGCGGACCGGGCGGCTCTGGAAGAGCGGCTTGGCCTGAATGATCCAATAGTGGTGCAGTTCGCGCGCTTTGTGGGGCGAGCGATAGAGGGTGATTTCGGCGTATCGTACAGGGTCGGATTGCCTGTCGCGGAGGTCATTTTTGCTCGTCTGCCGGCAACGCTAGTGTTGGCCCTTTTTTCTGGTGTACTCGCCATCGGGCTTGGCTTTGTTTTGGGCATTTATACGGCAATCAAAAGGGACGGTTGGCTCGCCCACAGCATCATGACACTCTCGCTGATAGGTGTATCCCTGCCTACATTTCTTATCGGCATTTTCCTAATCTGGATTTTCTCGGTGACCCTTGGATGGTTACCCTCATTCGGGCGGGGCGAAACGGCGTCGTTCTTTGGGGTCGAACTGGCGATCCTTACCTGGGCTGGCTTTAAGTCGATGATACTGCCTGCTGTTACGCTTGGACTGTATCAAATGACACTCATCATGCGACTCGTACGGGCAGAGATGCTGGAAGTTTTACGCTCTGATTACATTCGCTTTGCACGTGCCAGAGGGCTGAGCCCTTATCGGATACATTATCGGCACGCATTGAAAAATACACTGGTGCCCGTTATTACTGTGACGGGGCTTCAGTTAGGTTCAATTATCGGCTTTGCGATCATCACTGAAACGGTATTTCAGTGGCCGGGTGTCGGTCTGCT
>Ga0102954_1000525_pt1 | contig 11709 bp, 13 predicted proteins | sample SalPonA_C_H2O_MG_FD_78511 | JGI IMG/M metagenome (GOLD analysis project Ga0102954, IMG submission 78511) | Water microbial communities from South San Francisco under conditions of wetland restoration - Salt Pond MetaG R2A_C_H2O_MG | ecosystem: Environmental > Aquatic > Non-marine Saline and... | reverse complement strand
TTTTTAATGGTTTAGACCGATTAGTATTCAGGTATTCAGAGTATTCAATAAATATGTCATTAGCTACTAAAAGCTAAAAAACACCATAAAACACCGGTTTTTAAAAGGTAAGGTATTTACTGTATCCCCCCACTGAATACCGTGAATGTGAATACCGGTGTATAATGAACAAAAGGAGAAATGCTATGCATATATCGGTAAAGAGCAATGTTAAACAGGTTGCTAAGCAGCTTCAACGGTTACACAAAAAGCAAATACCTTTCGCCACTATGTTAGCTCTAAATGATATGGCTAAAGAAATATCCAGAGACCATTTGCCCAAACAAGCACACAAGACATTCGACGGTGGTGCTACTGACTTTACTAAAAGAGGATTTAAATATACAACAGCATCTAAAACAAATCTTACTGCATCGGTATACATCGATGACATACAAGCAGACTATCTAAAGTATCAGATCGATGGCGGTACACGTACACCAAAGAGCAAAGTGATAGCAGCTCCAGCACGTGATGCTAAGTTGAATAGATATGGTAACTTAACCGCATCTAATCGGAAGAAGTATTGGAGCAAGACAGATAGATATAAATCGGATAAGTCCGGGATATATGAAAGACGTGGAAGAGGTAAAGCTTCTAAGTGGGCAAAGGTGTTAAACTTTATAAGGACGGCATCCTATCGTGCTAAGTTCCATTACCATAGACTTATCTTGGAGAGGATGAATCATAGAACGATCGGCTTCAGAGCTAAGATGGATAAACGGTTAGATCAAGCGATAAGGACGAGCAAAAAATGATCAATAGGCCCGGTTGTCAGTTACTTTGAGAGGCCAAAGCTCGGGGGTAATTCGTGGGCCCGGCTTTCACACTCTGCGAGAAAATACCAAACCGCTTTTGTATAAATACTATGAATAATGGGGACCATCAAAATGGATCTAGACACACAACAATTATCTGATCTTTTGGGCGTTACTACCCACAGGGTTAATCAATGGGTGCGTGAAGGCGCTCCGGTTAAAGAAAAAGGCTTCCGTGGACGTTCGCATGTTTTCGACTCTAAAGAATTTTTAAAATGGAGAGATCGAATTGTTGCAGACAATGCTGAACGGTTAACCCTTGAAGAAGCTAGGCTTAAGAAACTTTCTGCAGAAGCTGCTATCCAAGAATTGGAGTTAGCTAAGAGACAAGGAGCTGTAGTAGACTTGGAAGAGATCGAGCAAGACTTGATTAACAAAATGACCTTGCTAAGAACCGGTATGCGTGCAATACCAGAAAGGGTAGTTTTGCAGCTTATAGGCTTAAAGGACGAAGTTAAGATTAAGCAGATCATACTTAAAGAAATAGACGACGTTTTAAAAAGGGCATTAGAAGATGAGTAAATATAGCAACCCAGACGGCATTAAGAGAGTATGGAGGAAAGCTTTAGAGCACCTTCAGCCACCACCAAATTACACCCCCGCAGAATGGGCAGAGGAAAACATTAAGATTCCACTCGGTAACGCTATACCTGGACCTATCCGGTTTGCAAATGCTCCTTATCAGATTGAGCCGTTAAATATGTTTGCTGATCCTGATTGTGAGCAAATCACTTTAATGTGGGGAGCGCAGTTAGGTAAGACCCAGTTGCTAAACTGTGCAATGGGCTATTATATTGCTCACGAGCCAGCATCGCAAATGATGATGCAGCCAAGTCAAGGTGACTTGCACACTTGGTTGGAAACTAAGTTTAATCCGATGATCGAACAGAACGAGGCATTAAATGACCGCGTAGCTAAGCCGCGTAGTCGAGAGGGGGTGAATAACCAAAATATGAAATCCTATCCAGGTGGATTCTTGATGTTTGCTTGGGCAGGATCACCTAGGACAATGCGTGGTCGATCCGCTCCCAAGATTTACTGTGATGAGGTGGATGGATATGAGTACAATGCAGAAGGCCATCCGGTGTCACTACTCTGGCAACGTGCGGCTACTTTCGGTGACCAGCGGAAGCTTTTAGTTACCTCCACTCCCACTATTAAGAATGCATCCTTTGTAGAGAAGTCTTTTGAGTCAGGAGACAGACGACGGTATTGGGTACCTTGTCCGCACTGCCACCAAGAGATTTTATTATTGTGGTCTCAAGTGATGTGGGATAAAGATGCGGATGGAAACCACTTACCTGAAAGTGCTTATTATTGTTGTCAGTTATGCGGGTCCTCGATTAATGACACGGAGAAGAGGATGGCAGTTCAGCAAGGCAGATGGATAGCAGAGAGAGATTTTGTCGGTCATGCGTCTTATCACATTAGTGAGCTATATAGTAACTTCCGCCGTTGGCGGGATATTGTTAGAAGCTTCTTAGAGAAGAAACGGACACACGACTTACAAAGCTTTGTTAACGTTTCTTTGGCAGAGACTTGGGAAGAAGCAGGTGAGCAGATTGACGACCACAACCTTGCAGAACGCAGGGAAACAATGCAAAAAATACCTGATGCAGCTATTATTCTTACAGCAGGCGTTGACGTACAGGATAACCGGTTAGAGATTAGCTTAATCGGTTGGGGAAGAGATGACGAGTCCTGGGTTATTTCTCATGATACATTGTACGGTGATCCAAGTACTCCACAGATGTGGACTGCGCTAGATTCACAATTGATGCGGCAGTATGAGACAGAGTCAGGTAGAAAGATTGCTATCCGGGCAACATGCATTGACTCCGGTGGTCACTTTACCAATAGCGTTTATGCTTTCTGCAAGAAGAATATGGGCCGACGAATCTTTGCTATCAAAGGTGTAGGCGGAGAGGGTAAGCCTATCTCTGGAAGGCCTAGCAAGAACAACGTTGCTAAGTGTCCTTTATTTCCAATTGGCGTTGATACGGTTAAGGACTTATTGTTTGCTCGTATGAGGATTCAGGAGGAAGGTCCAGGATATATGCACTTCTCCGATGAGCTAAATGACGAGTATTTTAAGCAATTAACAGCGGAGAAGATTGTTACTCGGTACCAGCGTGGCTTTAAAAGAAGGGTATTTGAGAAGGTTAGACCAAGAAACGAGGCATTAGATTGCATGGTTTATGCTCTTGCAGCTTATACAATTATCGGGATAAACATTAATTCTTTTGCTGATAAGCTTGAATCTGATGCAGAAGAGCAAAAAAATGTTGAAAAAAGTCCTCATTCCCCCGCAAATAGTGATACTATTACAAATAAGTTGGTCAGTAGTAAAACTATGAGACGGCCACAAAAATCAGGATTTGCTAACTCTTGGCGATAAAATATTATGGCAAACCTCTTCGATAGTACCAATGCACCAGAAGGCGAACCACTAGAAATTGTAGTTGGTGACTTTCTTCAGTGGAAACGCTCCGATGTAGCTTCGGACTATCCTACTTCACAAGGGTATACCGCTGAGTATGTAGCTCGTATTACCGGTGGCGGATCTACCGAAATTAAGCTACAGCAATCAGCAGGCTCAACCGATTCATTTTATCTCTTCCAAATATCTAGTGCGGACACGGAATTATTTCTACCTGGTCTATATCACTGGCAGTTGGAGGTAACAGAAACTAGCTCGGGAAATAGACTTGTAGTAGACATTGGGGATTTTAATGCAATCCCTGATATGGATAACAACCAAGCCGATCCGCGCATTCACGCTGAGATCATGGTTGCTAAAATAGAGACTATTTTAGAAGGCAAAGCCGATTCCGATGTTTCTAGCTACTCTATCGCAGGGCGTTCACTCACTAAAATGTCGTTTAGCGAGCTTATTGATGCTCGGGATTATTATCGCAGAGAAGTGGTTAAGCACACCAATAAAGAGTTGGTGAAACGCGGTAAAACTAACGGCTCGACTATTCGGGTAAGATTCTAAATGGCTGTATTTGACTTTTTAAAACCAAAACCCAAAGTAGAGCGAAAGGTGTTTAAGCGTTCTTACCAAGCTGCTAGTACAGGCAGATTATTCGCTGACTTCTTTGATTCCGAGCGTTCAGCAGATAGTGAGATCCATTCGGTTCTGACTCGTATGCGTGCTAGATCTAGAGATTTAGCTAGGAATAATGAGTATGTCCGTAGATATTTTGACTTGCTAAAGAACAATGTAGTGGGCGATCGTGGTTTTGGTCTACAAGTTAAAGCTCAAAATTCCGATGGTACGCTAGACACTTACGGTAACAATGCTATAGAAACAGCTTTTGCTGCTTGGGGTAGACTAGGTAATTGTACGGTAGACGGACGATTATCTTGGGTAGATGCCCAGAAAATGGTAATAGAGGGCTTAGCCAGAGACGGTGAAGTCTTTATTATTAAGCATAGAAACGCCCAGTTTAAAGACACGTTTAGCTTAGAATTCATTGAGCCAGATCAAGTAGATGAGCAAAAATCTGAAGCTTTACCTAACGGTAATCAAATTAGAATGGGGGTGGAATTAGATAAGTTCCGCCGTCCTGTAGCTTACCATCTACTAACAACGCATCCTGGCGACTATGATTTTACTACTATGACTAAATCTAAGAAGCACATTCGTGTTCCTGCTGATAGAGTCATACACATCTATAGACCATTACGTCCCGGTCAAACAAGAGGTGAGCCATGGTTAACTCCTGCTATTGCTTCCTTAAAGCAGTTAAGTGGTTGGCGTGAAGCTTCTATCGTTGCTGCTCGAATTGGGGCTTCTAAAATGGGCTTTTTTACTAGCCCTGCTGGCGATGGTTTTGTAGCTGATGACTTAGATGGCAACATCCCAATTATGGATGCTGATCCAGGCACTTTCCATCAGCTTCCAACTGGCGTAGACTTTAAAACTTTCGACCCTCAATATCCCAACAGTGAATTTGATTCGTTTCATAAGTCTGTTTTGAAGGGTATAGCTAGTGCAATGGGCGTTTCCTATACAGCACTAGCTAATGATTTAGAAGCTACTTCTTATAGTTCTATTCGCCAAGGCGCATTGGATGAGCGTGACTCGTATAAAAATATGCAAAGATTTTTAGTCGACCATTTCATCCGCCCAGTATACGAAGCTTGGTTAACTGCTGCTATGGAGATGGACACTTTCGGTATTCCAGTCGCCAGATATGATAAGTTTGCTAATGCTTCGGAGTTCCGTGGCAGATCTTGGAACTGGGTAGATCCGCTAAAAGAGATGACTGCGTCCATCAACGGTATGAAATCTGGTGTATTATCATTGTCAGACGTTGCTTCTCAGTTTGGGAAAGATGCTGAAGAGCTACTTGCCCAAATCCAGAAGGACAAAGCATTAATGGATCAGTTTGGTGTTAAATATGGCTTAGAGCCTTATGGCACCCAGCAAATGCCAGTAGAACCGGATATAAACGATGGACAATCTTAATATGAATCTAGAAGAGGAACGCGGTATGGAAACAGAAACCGTCGAACCAGTTCTTTCGGAAGAAGCAGTTGAGGAAACTGTAACTTTGGAAGCTGCTGGTAATACCGTAGAGGAATCTGAATCACGCGAGGATTCTTCTGTGGTTAATCATCGGGCTATGGATTTAGAAGCCAAGCCTATTAATGAGAAAGAACGCCGAGTGAGAATTGCTATTAGCTCTGAAGAGCCTGTAGCTCGTTCATTTGGTAATGAAGTGTTAGAACATTCTGCTGAAGCTATAGACCTTTCGTTTCTAGCTAGCGGCAGGGCACCTTTGCTTTTGGACCACGATCCGGAAAAGCAAATCGGTGTAATAGAATCGGTAGACCTTGACAGCTCGACACGTAGACTCCGTGCGACGGTTCGCTTTGGAAAAAGTGGACTTGCTGAAGAGGCATTTGCTGATGTTGTTGATGGTATCCGTGCTAATATCAGCGTGGGCTATACCATTAACAAACTAGAAAAAAGTCGAAATGATACGTACGTGGCCAAATCATGGAGACCTATGGAAGCATCGCTTGTCAGCATTCCCGCCGACGTGACAGTTGGGGTTGGACGTGCAGCTAGTGAAACTTCAAAACCTGTAATTGAAACCCACTTCAAGGAGACTACTATGTCTGAAGTAGATATTGCAGCGGTTGAGGCACAAGCTCGCCAATCCGCTCAGAAAAATGCAGCTCAAATCATTGAGCTTGGTGCACGTCATAAGCGTTCAGATCTAGCACAACGTGCTATCTCTGAAGGTAAATCAATCGAAGAATTCCGCGGTGAATTGTTGGAAACTATCGGTTCAGAACGTGCTTTAGAAGAACAAAGCATTGGCATGACTCAAAAAGAAGTTAAGAAATTCTCTTTGATGCGCGCTATCCACGCTTTGGCTAATCCTACTGATCGCCGTGCACAAGAAGCTGCTGCATTCGAATTCGAATGTTCACGTGCAGCTGCAGAGCAATATGGTCGTTCAGCTCAAGGTATTTTGCTACCTGCTGAAGTTCTCCGTAACTGGAAACGAGACTTGAACTCTTCAGATGAAGCTAGCTTGTTCACTGATGATTACCGTGGTGGTGATTTCATCGACGTACTACGCAACAGCTCTTCTGTAATGCAAGCTGGCGCTCGTATGTTGAACGGTCTATCTGGCGACGTTAAAATTCCTAAGAAATTGACTTCAGCAGCTGCTGGATGGATTTCAACGGAAGGCGGCGCGGCTTCTGAGTCAGAAATGACTGTTGGTTCAATCTCAATGACTCCTAAGACTCTTGGCGCATTCACTGACGTAACTCGTCAATTGATGATCCAAAGCTCAATGGACGTTGAGGCGTTAATCCGCGACGACCTAGCTCAAGCTATTGCTCTTGCAATTGACTTAGCTGGTTTGGAAGGTGACGGTACTGGTGGCGCTCCTACTGGTATTTTGAACACTAGCGGCGTTAACACCGTGACTAACTTCGCAGCAGCTAACCCAACTTTCTCTGAAGTTGTTAGCTTAGAAACTGCTGTAGCAGAAGACAATGCTCTTTCAGGTAACTTAGCATACATCATGCCTGCTGGTATGTACGGTGCATTGAAAACTACCGAAAAAGCTAGTGGTACTGCTCAATTCGTTGCTGAGCCTGGCGGCACAGTTAACGGATACCGTGGTATCGTATCTAACCAAGCTACTGCAGGTAACTTGTACTTCGGTAACTTCAGCGACATGCTCGTAGGCTTCTTCGGTGGTCTTGATATTGTTGTTGATCCATACACTGCAAGCACAACTGGTACAGTTCGTGTGGTTGCATTGCAGTCTTGCGATGTTGCAGTACGTAATGCCGTATCATTTGCATACGGTAACGACGGAGCCTAATCCGTCTAAGCCGCCCTTTATAGGGCGGTTTTCTATTGAGCTTTTACTAAGAGTTTAATAGAAAACCTAGGGATGTGTTATAATATGAAATATATAGTTTTGAAAGGCGTAGTTATTGATGGAAAAGCTTGTCAGCCTGGAGACGTGGTAGAAGTTACTGGCAGATTGGCTAATGAGCTTATGCACTATAAAAAGCTTGCTCCACATGCTGAAAAAGCTACGCCTGAAAAAGAAGATAGATCAATCGGTTTATCGGAAGAAACTAAACCAAAGCGCAGAACTAAAAAGGCTAAATAATGGCTATTGAAACCGCAGTAGAACGTGAAATTATGCTCGCTGATTTTGGTGTAGCGGCTACCTTTACCCCGGCAGCGGGTGGCGGTGGTTCTATTGTAGGTATCTTAGATAATGATTACGAGGCAGCCGATATAGGTGGCTCTGTTTCCTTTGCCGTCAGTAGGCCGAGATTTACTTGCCGGACAGCAGATGTTGCTAATGCATCCGATGGCGACTCATTAGTAGTAGAAGGCATTAATTATGTAATCCGTGTAGTAATGAACGACGGGACTGGTATGACTGAATTGATGCTAGAGGTCGCATAGTATGGCTCACGTCAGGAAAACTATTAGAGACGCTCTCACAAGTACTCTGACAGGATTAGCGACAACAGGCAGCAATGTCTACCAAACCAGGGTTTATCCCCTAGCGGAATCAAGATTACCGGGCTTGGCTATCTATACGAAGAACGAAGAGACAACATACGAAACCATTAACAAGCCTAGAACGTTAGGTCGGGATTTAACTCTAGTTGTTGAGGCTTATGTTAAAGGCACTTCAGGCTACGACAATACTCTTGACGATATAGCCAAAGAAATAGAGGTTGCTGTTTACAACGATGTAACCTTAAATGGTATTTGTAAGGATGTTATGATTACTTCTTTTGATGCGGATTTTAGCGGTGAGGGTGATCAGCCGGTGGCTTTTGCTACAATAGAGATCGTGGCTAATTATGTCACAACGGAAGGCAGTCCGGAGGTTGCACAATGATTGAGATGAAGAACGGTGACACGACCATAAAAGTTTTAGCACAAAGCTATACGGCTATGATCGCAAAAGGTTGGCAGTTGGTTAATCCTGATGATGCTCCGGTTGTTGAGCAAATGGAAGATCTGCCTATTGATTTTTCAGCTCCAGAAGAGCCAGTAGAAGAGCCAGTTGAAGAGGTGATTACCGATGGCAATCCATAAAGGAACAAGCGGAAGTCTGCGCGTATTTGATGCGGAGCTAGGTATAGTCGCTGAGGTTAAATCCTACACGGTAGAGGAAAACGCTGATACAGTAGAAACAACGGTTATCGGTGATACTGCTAGGACTTTTAAGACTAGCATTACCGGGTGGACGGGTTCAATGGACGTATTCTGGGATGAAACAGATGAACTAGGCCAAGGTCGGCTTTTTGTTGGGAATGATTTGCGCTGCAATTTCTTCCCTATGGGGGTTTCAGCTCCCTATACTTATTATCGCGGTGATGCGATCGTCACTTCGGTTAATATAACAGGCTCATTTGATGGTATGGTTGAGGCTTCAATCACCGTTCAAGGATACGGCCCACTAGATACAGTTTTAGTTTAAGAGGAACTAACAATGGCTACACATAAAGGCTCAGAAGGTACAGTAAAAGTTGGCGCGAATGCCGTTGCAGAAATCCGCACTTTTTCACTGGATCAAACAGGCGATACATTAGAAACCACTACAATGGGCGATACTGCACGTTCTTATCTTCCAAGTTTGACTTCGTGGTCTGGTTCATTAGATGTATATTGGGATGAAACTGATTCTACTGGTCAAGGCGCACTGACAGCGGGTGCTGAAATCACATTGAATGTTTACCCTGAAGGTGATGCATCTGGCGATACTTACTACACAGGTTCAGCTATCGTGACTAGCTTTAGCCTGAACGGTTCATTTGATGGCATGGTAGAAGCTTCAGTAAGCGTCCAAGGTACTGGCGCACTTACTAAGACAACGGTGTAATCTATGAGCGTATTGGAGAAGGCGAAAAGCCACTACCAAGCTAAACTCACAGCAGAACCACAAAAGATTAATATTCCAGAATGGGATACGGTTGCTTATATCCGTCCGGGCATTAATCTTTTGCAGTTAGGCGAAATCATGGAATTAAGTCAGGCAGGCAAAACAGCCGAAGCTATGGCTTTGACTTTGATTTATCGTCTAGTTGACAAGGAAGGTGCTCCGATCTTTAAAAAGTTGGAGCGCACCGAGCTAATGCGTGCAGTTGATCCAGATGTACTTGCTAGAATCGTTGGTGAAATAAACAACAGCGATCCTAGTGAAGAGGACGTGGCGGGAAACTAAAAGCCGACCAAGATTTACAATTTAAGTATTTCTTGGCCGAGCATCTAGGCAAAACGGTCGGCGAAATCAATTGTATGGATGTACGGGAATACTTCGGTTGGATTGCTTATTTAAAGATGAAAGGCGGACAAGCTAATGGCTAATGCTAATTATAAGGTCAAACTAACAGCTTCGGACCAAACGGGTAAAGCCTTCCAATCTTTAAACCAGAGGATGGCCAAAGTAGGGAAAAGCGTTGGCGCTTCTGTTACTTCATTTGCAAAATGGGGAACGGCTACCGTCGCAGCAGTAGGTGCAGCAGGTGCAGCATTCGTTAAGATGCGGATGGATGCAGTGGATAGCATTGCGAAAACAGCTGATAAACTCGGTGTTGCTACAGAAGCTCTAGTCGGTCTCCAACACGCTGCAGAAATCTCTGGCGTATCTACCCAAACTATGAATATGGCGCTTCAAAGAATGACGCGCAGGGTAGCAGAGGCGGCAAATGGTACTGGCGAAGCCAAAGACGCATTAGCTGAACTCGGTATTAATGCTGTAGAGCTACAAAAACTTCCCCTAGATAAGCAGATGAATATGGTAGCTGACGCCATGCAAGGTGTTGGCAACCAGTCTGATAAAGTTCGTTTAGCCATGAAGCTATTTGACTCTGAGGGTGTTGCGCTTGTTAATACCTTAAAGGGAGGTTCTGCTGGGCTAAATGAAATGGCAGCGGAAGCGCAAAAGCTAGGAATAGCTATTAGCCGGGTTGATGCTGCACAGATCGAAAATGCGAATGACGCAGTTACCAGAGCACAGGGTGTTTTCACTGGCATTGGAAATCAACTAGCTACTTCCTTTTCTCCTATCATTGAGCACGTTGCTACACAGTTTAGACAGTCCGCGTTGGACTATGCCGACTTCGGTAACATTGGTCAGACGGTCGTTAAATCATTGGTTAAAGGTTTCGCCTTTATCATGGATGGCGTTCAGGGTATTAAAGCCGGATTTTATCTTCTTTCTGCCGCGTGGGCTGATTTTGCAAGTCTAGCCCTTGATGGGATTACTAAAATTGCCAGTGCGTTTGATCTTCCAATAGCAGCATATAATAAACTTGCTCGTGCTCTTGGTTGGGAAGAAATCGAGAATAATGTTGTTAAGCAATGGGCGGCAGATGCAGCAAAAGAACTTGATGCATTAGCAGATAGAAATTACGCAGCTTTTCGGGATGTTGTTAATCAGCCACTACCGTCTGATCAGATCATGGCTACCTTTGATGCAATACAGGTAAAAGCCAGACAGACAGCCGAGGTTATTGCAAAAAGTGTAACTCCGCAGCCGCAAGATAAACCGGAGGAAAGGAAAGCTCTTTCTACCAATCAAAAAGCTCAAATGGAAGGCGCTAAAAAGTTAGCAGACTTCAAGAAGATGACTACCACCGATCAGACAAAACACGTCCTCAGTGAGATGTCCAAAGAAATGAGCGGTGTTGCTCAGCATAGTAAAAAGATGTTCGCGCTCCAAAAGGCTATGCAGATCGGTCAAGCGATCATGAATACCTACACTGGCGCGACTAAAGCACTAGCAAGCTATCCACCCCCAATTAACGCGATCATGGCGGGTGTTACCGTGGCAAGCGGTCTAGCTCAGGTCGCACAGATTAGGTCGCAGTCATTTGAAGGCGGTGGTTTTACCGGGAAGGGAGCTAGAGCAGGTGGCCTTGATGGTAAGGGCGGCTTCATGGCAATGGTTCACCCTAATGAGACTGTTATTGACCATACAAAAGCAGCAGGAATGAATCTTGCCAAGTCTTTATCTAATGCCATGCAGTTTAAAAGCAGCATAAAAGAAAAAGGCTCTATGGCGGGTTCATTGGATGGTATTTTTGCTAAGTCATTTGAAGGTGGCGGTTACACTGGCAGGGGTGCTCGTGCAGGTGGGCTAGATGGTAAGGGTGGAACTCTTGCAATGGTTCATCCGAATGAATCTGTTATAGATCACACCAAAGGCCAAAGTCAGGGAATCACGATTATTAATAACGTGGATGCTTCCGGTGGCGGTGGTGACATAGATCAAAGAATTATGGCCGCAATGGAAATCAGCTCTAAACAAACGGTTATGCAGGTTCAAGACTTACT
>Ga0102954_1000518_pt1 | contig 11794 bp, 9 predicted proteins | sample SalPonA_C_H2O_MG_FD_78511 | JGI IMG/M metagenome (GOLD analysis project Ga0102954, IMG submission 78511) | Water microbial communities from South San Francisco under conditions of wetland restoration - Salt Pond MetaG R2A_C_H2O_MG | ecosystem: Environmental > Aquatic > Non-marine Saline and... | reverse complement strand
CTGCACCTGTACGCCCCGCCACGCTCGTCACGCTGTCAGTGTTGTCCACCTTGTCGATCTTGGCAGGGTCAAGGGTGCCACCCATGTCAGCGTTGATGAGGAGGTGGTCACCCACCGCCCATGCCTGCCCTTGGTAGGTTCCCGCCACGCTGATGATGTAGAGGTCACCCTTGGTGGCGTTGCTCAGGTCAGCGGGTGCTGAGGCGTCAAAGGTGCCTTGATAGGTGACTCCACCAACCACAGCGGCGTCTACCACGCTCTTGGTCTTAGCTGGGGTCATAGCGGTGACGTCATTGGTTCCCGCTGTGGCCTCTGCTGAGGTTGCAATCCTGATCTTCCCTGAGACTGTCTCAGTTGCGTCAGGTACTGAAGCGGCGCCCGCTGATGGCGGAAGGAATAGAACAGACATGATGGAGCTCCTTAGATAGCGCTAAAGCCAGCGATAACACGGACTGTGTCAGCGGCGTTATTCTTCTTGTATGCGATGGTGAGGACTGACGTCCTCAAGGTGCCCAGGTCATCTGAGAAGATTTGACCCACAGCAATCTCATTAGTGGTGGCGTCCCCTGCCCCTGTGCGCGCTCGATACTTAATGAACATCACATCAGAGCCCTCATTGGTGAAGCCAATCCACTCAAAGGCTAGACCTGAGGCGCAAGCGCTCCCTGTGGTGACGTCAATGAAGTCAGCTGAGGTGAGGTCATTCCAATCTGTGTTGGAGACGCCTGAGAGGTCGATTGAGCCACGAGTAGAGCCGCTGATAATGGGCTCAGTCACTTTAAGTCTAGCCATGATTTAATCCTCAAAATCTTCGCTGAGTAGTCGATAAATGTGAGCCACGCTATCCATTGAGCGCTGACGCTTGATGACACCCTCAATCCTGCCCTCTGGCCCCTCGCCATGGGCGTTCCCCTCTAAGGTGTCAAATAGTCCCATGTCATCAGGTGATGACACCACTAGGACAATGTGATTCCCCTGAACAGGTGAATGGTCATCTGAGGTGAACACAGTCACAATGTCCCCTGGCTGTGGCTGTTCCCCATCCCTACACCTTGAGGTCTTACCCCATGAGCTCCACATTCTGTAGCAGCTAGGGAAGATCTTTTGACGGATCGAGGGGAGCACAGACCGCCCATAGGCAAAAGCGGCGAACGCTCCACACCATGAGAATTGACCGTTGCGTGTATAGTCAGCCTCCCAGCTCCAACCAATCCCTTCTGAGCTCTTGATGTATGTATTGATGCGCTGCCAATCCCCGCCATAGTTTGGCTCTGTGACGTTGCGCTCCCACTCTGCCTGTGCTCTATCGAGCGCCTCACGGCTCTGAGGTGAAGCGTAGACTGTGCGCTCAGGGCGTGAGTCAACCTCAAGCGCCTTGAGGTCTAGCCCCATTTGAGAGATTGCGCGGTGGAGACGCCTGAGCTCATGCTCATAGCTCTCCTTGATGTCAGCCACCATGAGCTTGAGCTCTTTATTTTCCGTCTCTAATTGGGCCTTGGTTTTGCTCATTTAGCTGTACCTTTGCGCTTCTGTATTTGAGCCTAACACAGGCGGGCTAGTGTCGCTAGCTAGATAAGCGTCAGCCTTGTGGTGTGTTGAGGCGCTTGTGTAGATAGTGGGCTCAAGGGTTCCGCCTGTGACTGTGACCCCATGGGACGCCGTGAAGGTGATCACGTTCCCCAATATGCTGTCAATAGTTAGCCCTGTGATGGCGTTGTCATGGTCACCCCTTGGCAAGTAGTCCACCACATCACCCGCTTCGAAGAAGCTCACATCTCTTGATGTGGTCCCATAGCTGAAGTTGGCCACCTCTAAGCTAGTGGCTGACCTGATGACTGTGACATCTGCTGAGGCGTTCCATGCTACAGGCTTGGTCCCTGTATGGATGATCTCAATTTGTGCGCCCTCACCCATGAGCTCCTGATGGATAGATTGAACCATCCCCACCTCATTGGTGACGCCCCACTCATCGCCATAGCCTTTGAGGAGAGGTGAGCTTACGTCAACATAGGCGCCCACATCTAGGAGAATGCTTTGACCTGTGCCAATCGAGCCACGCCACAGCCTCAGAGGATTGCTCAGGAGGTTCCATTGACGAGCGACCACAGGGAGGAAGTAGCCAAGCGTGTCACCAAGGGAGCTCCCCAAGTCCCTGTCAGTCAACCCATACAGGTCAAGGCTAGTCCGTGAGCGCTCGCCACCATAGCGGTTGATCGCCTCTTGATTGTTAAAGATAACCTCAGAGCCAAAGCGCTCCTCCTCTGTGGACCATTGGAATCTCACCACAGTCTGGGTCACTACGTCCTCATAAATTGACCAAGTGGGTGGCTGGTCTTGATGCCAATCACCCGCCTCAATCGTGGCCACCGCTTCACCTGAGCGCTCAGCGCCGATAGGCTGAAGGGTGAGCTTAGAGCGCCCATTAAGGTCACGCTTCATGATGAGCGCACAGCTCATGGCCTTGAGCATGCTGTCAATCACGTCACGGATGGCCACCCCATCACCTGAGATGGCTCCTGAGAAGGTGAAGGCGCTCGTCCCATCATAGGTGAGGAAGCTGGCCTCATCTATCTCTGAGGAGGGGATGGCAAGGCCAATGCTATAGACGTCATATGTCCCAAGTTTGGAGTCACCTCCACCACTCTCAAGGAGCTTGAGGATGATCTCACCAGGGCGCTCCTTGTCGAACAGCGCCCCGCCATAAATCTCAGCGCGCTCAGCGTCAGGCCAATCACCAAAGGAGCTGACCAAATCCCAATCTTGAGCAGGGTCAAGGTGGATGATGTAGCCCACTGTGGAGCTGTCATAGGTCGCCGTGGTTTGGTGAGTGGCTTTAAGCCATTGATAGCGCACCTCCTCAGCGCGGCGGTCTACATACTTGACTTGGACGTCATAGCTCTCACCCGCTGTGGCGCTCGCTGGCAAGCCAAGCCCGCTCTCTACCAAGATGGTGAGCTCACGCCATTGATAGTAGCCAAGAGCAATCCCCTTGATGGGATAACTCTTAGAGCGTTGTGTGCTGTCATCGGCACAGGCCAAGGTTCTAGTCACCACTCGGCGAGTGGTCCCTGTCCTATGGTCTGAGCTGAATCTGTTCTCAGAGTCTGGCTTCCTAATGTCCAAAGGGTACCAGAGGCGGTAGCGTGTCCACAGAGGAGGGCGTGGGCCCAATGAGTCCCAATATCTTGCGCGAGGCTCAATGTTACTCAGGCTCCCTTGGCTCAAAATAATTCTTGGCCTGACCCCATCGGGGTCATCATTGGGAGAGACTGTGATCATCCCATTAGCGCTAAGTTGCCACCTAGCCCATGAGCCATCATATCCTGTGACATACTCAGGCTCATTTAGGAGGCCATCAATCACAGCATCAGGCCACGCCTTAACCTCATTATCACCTAGCTTAAGGCGCTTGGCTTCTGCCTCTGAGTTGGTCCTGACAGGAATGTATTCACTTGTTCCTGAGGTGTTATAGATTGTGTTTGTGGCGTCATATCGGATGAATGATCCGCTAGCTAGTGTTGGATAAAATATCTGCTCTGTGCCCCCCTCAAACCTACCCTCAAGCCGTGGGTAGCGCGGGTGATTGCCATCCGTGTCAGGGTCAACACCCTTAGGGCCAGCCATCCAAAAAAGCCTGAGGTTATCTAGCCCGCCATCCCATATCTCAAACAGAGGCGGTGTGGCTGTTGGGTCAATAGTAGCGCGCTCGATATGGTATTGAGCCCCACCATCCTGAAGGTCTACAGCCCACTCAAGATAGCTGCCCTCACTCCCATTGTAGTGGTGGAAGCCTTGAAGGAGGTGGGTGGTGTTGCGCCCCCTCTCTGTGATGGGACCATCCAAGAGAGCGATGATAGGCGTCAGGCTTAGGGTGACTGTGCCACCCTCCTCAACCACAGGTGAGGAATCAAGGAAGCCATTGACCACTTGGGTGAAGTCAGACAGGCCACCATCAGGGAGCTCCTGAGCTACCCACAGAGAAGCGCGCCGACCCCTAAAGGTGGTGATGGCTGTGGCCACCTCTGGGACATTGGTCCCACCCTGAGTGATGAGGTGGGCTTGACGTTGTGAGCGACCCACAGCGCGCTGATCAAACGTGAGGCGGTCACCGCCAGCTATAGGGGTGACCCCTGTCACCTTGATCGTCTCAGCGCCTATGTGAAACAGCGCGGGATAGGTGACGCCTGAGACTGTGGTGTCAATGTCCACAGTACCTGAGTCTGTGGCGTATAGAATCTCTGAGGTGATTTGAGCCCTAAAGGGGGCTGACGCTCGAGCGCCACACCTTCCAAAGATAGTGGCGGGGTCATTGACGCCACCCCTCAGCCTATCGCTTGCCAGGGTGACTGTGAGCGCTCCATAGGTGGCCACCCCCCCTGAGGGGTCAAGCTGTGAGCTATAAGCGCCAACGCTGACAATGGCCTCCACGTCCTCATAGGCTATCCCCACAGCGATAGTCCCTGAGAAGTTGGCGTCTGTAGGGTCAAAGCCTCCTGAGGAGTAGCGCACAGGAAGCCCCGCCACCTCTAAGACAAACACCCGCCGCGCTCGATCATCCGTGATACTCATTAGGCCTCCTGATAGATGTCAAACAAGTGGACCGCATAGATGATAACCTCCTCAGCTGTAACCCTGACAGCGAGCTCATCACCTCGGTTGGCAGGTGGTATGTAGAGAGGTCGCGGGAAGGTGGGAGCGCTCAACCCTCCACTTGGGAAGGTATAGAGCCGTGAGCCTGTGTTGACCCTCGCTAACCCTGTGAGCTGACCACGCTGTAAGATTTGGAGCTGTGCGGGATATGTGAAGAGGATCCCCTCATCTATCTTGGCGCCAATCGAGCCCCCACTTATCCCATATAACTCAACCAAGATATTAGGCCCCGTCAAAGAGGTGGGGTTTGATGAGGCGGCTCCATAGGTGATCTCAATCCCAATCCACTCAGAGGTTGGTAGGCTAAAATAAAATAGATCAAATTCATCCATATAGCCCTTGGCTGGAATGTTTTGATAACCTCCAAAGGTGGCCCCTTTAGCGTAGTTGATTGAGTTCCAATCCTGCCAAGTGGAGCGCCCTACATGATAATAGCCAGCTGATCGAAACTTGACTTGGTTTAGCTGTTTGAGTGACAGCGCCATCTGAGCCACAGGGGCCCCCATGGTGATCACACCATTAGCGCAAACCTGAGCTGATGGGAGCGGTTGAAAATTAGTAGGTGTGGCCATGTCTCATACTCCCCAAATACAGAGCCCTTTAATCCAAGGTACTCCTGGAGTTAAGGTAGGGTTCTGCTCGATATTGAGCAGAAATTCCCAATTGTGGTCAGCGTTATCTAATCCCGCTCGATAAACTGAGAAGTTAAAGAGCTGGCTCATCTCCTCATCTTGGTCAGGTCTTATAGTGATGTCATGGGAGCTCCACCCGTTGGCTGTCAAGGTGATCTCTTGACCCATAATCACTTAAGTCACTGAAGGATAAAGGGCGCTGATATTCACCATGTTAAACCACACTGTAATCGTGTAGAAGTTGTCGCCATCAAACGCCTCATGAGGGATAAATACAGGGCTAAACAACACCTCAATGTCACCCACACCTAGATAAACAGCAGGTGCAGGGTCTGAGACTGAAGTGGGAGCGGCAAACAGATTATCTACACCAGACCATGAGGTATAGGCGAGGACCCTCCTCCTCAGCGTCTCGATATTCTCAAGCATATCCACACCCCATCGAGCGCTCAGAGGATAATCATTCCCCACTCTGTTAATCCCAAAAGGTGTGTAGATGTTCAGCTTACCATCAGGGAGCGCGCCTGTTGAGAGTGGTGACGCCTTAGCCACCCAATGAGCTGCAAGCGTCCTTATCTCATGGTGGTTGGGTGTGCCTGTGGTGTGCTTCACCTCAATGGATAATGTCCCATAACTAGCTAGGGGAGTTGAAGTTACAGTCACAGTCTGCTCAATGATGTGTGGGCCAGCTCCTGTTGAGAGCGTCTCAGCGGTGTAGACGTCTGAGCCAATGGTCAGCGTTGACCTTATGCCCCCTGGTCCTAAGGCTATCAGGTGAAGGTGGAGCTCATAGTGCTCATGTGTGATGATGGGGATCATATACTCAACCATTGGCTGGTAGGTGGTCCCCTTCTGAGTGAATTGACCCTCAGCCCACGCTTGGCTGATGACGTTGTGAGTCCCACCATAAGCATAGAGATAGTTGGCGGTGTCACTCATAGCTGTGACAGCTCCCTCACCTATGACCTGACCCGCCACCACGGTCACCTCATCAGCGAGCGTGGGAGGAGTTGTGAAGCTGTTGCTCATAAGTGCTCCAATCTCAGGCTGACAGGTACACGCCTTTTAAGTGAGCCAAAGGCTAGATCATAGGAGGCGGTCACAATCGAGCACCTGAGCCTACCTTGGTCACCATTGTCCTCTGAGGTGTAGATGAGGTCATAGGGCTCCTGTGTGAAGCTGACCAAAGCTGACCTGAGCGAGCGCCTAGAATCACCCCACCCTTGGTAGAAGTTGACCCGCTCACCATTGGAGGCATAAGGGACAAAGCTATCAGTAAAGTGGCGGTATAGATCACGGACATCAAGCAAGGCGTCAAGGTCAAAGCTCAGCGCGCTTGTGGTGTAGGTGCCAATGAGGTTGGAGGTGTAACCCCCGCCAATCTTACGGCGCGCCTGTGTCACGCTCTCCACGCTGTAGTGGTGATCTTGGAAGGGTCTTGAGGGGAGGAGCGCCCCTGGCATGGGATTGGATGCCACGATACGCGCCACATAGTCTGTAGCTGTTGAGCCCATGGCCTCAGCGTCCTCACGCCCATTGAACCCAAGGCGATCTCTGAAGCTAGTATCAAGCCAACCAAATAGCCCTGTGCTCATATACCAGACTTCAACGTGGCCCACATCATTGAGAATCCACCTAATCTCCTGACCCGCTTGGTCCCTGATGAGCTCCTCAAGACAATCTGTAGGCGCTAGGTCATCCACGTCACCTGAGCCACGCTCTCTCAAGGTGGTCACTACGTCCTGAGAAGGCCATGGCCTATTTTCAGCTGCTCTGAAGGCGTCAAAGCTAGTCCCTAACAGATTATCAAACCTGTAGCGCTCGCCACTATAGACGCCGCGCGTCCAATCCGCTGAGGCGGTCACGCTAAAATTAGCCCCATCAACCACAGCTGTAGATGTGCCAAGCCCTAAGACATCAGCGTCAAGAGGGGTCACTCTGAAAAGAGCGTCTGAGGTGATCTTGATTCTATCGTCCTCTGTGAGCTCCACAGACCATGTGGTGTTGAAGGTGGCTAATGTCCCCAAAGCCTCCTCAAGCGTCCCCATCGCGTCTGTGGGTGTGGTATCTCCAACCCCTCTCCCATTGAGGAAGAAGAGGCCATCCTCATATACTCCCCCCCCTGTGGCGTATGAAGGAAGGCTGACATCTGTGGCGTTGTAGCGTACCACGTCAACCCCTGCCCATTGGCGAGCATCAAAGGCAGCCAAGAGTCCGAAGTTGGGAGCGGGTGTGTTGTATGGCATGGTTTCACCTCATCCTCTGCTGACTAAAGCGCGCCATCCCTCTAGGGTTGCGGTTGTAGGTCTGGACTATATCGTTGACCATAGCGCGACGCGCTGCCTCTTGGGTGTCATATATCACAGCGCCTCCAAAGTTGATATTGACCACAGTTGATGAAGTCTCAGCCTGTTCACGCTGTGGAGCGCTCGCCACCTGTGGAGCTCCTGATGGTGAGGCGGTTGTCCCACCACCTCCACCGCCACCACCTACACCAAGCGCCCCCGCGCCAGCTCTAGCGGCGGCGGCGGCAGCTCCATAAGCGGCGGCGCTCGCTGCCAAGTTACCAGCTAGAGCGGGATTGATAAACGCCATCGCTAAAGCCTCAGCGCCCTTCATAAGCGCTTTGACTGTGGCCTCCACTGCTAATGACTTGAGGAGCTCACCCGTGGCCTCTTTAAAGCTCTTACCTGCCACATCACCAAAGAGGGCAGCCTCAGCCGCCGCTTGTGCAAAACCTTGACCATACTCATCAATGATAGACCCTAAGGTTGTGGCGGCGGATTGAAGCTCGCTTGCTGTGGTCTTGGTGATCGCCTTGGTGAACTCTGCAAAACTACTCACCATCAGCTCCTGTTGAGCTATTAGGTCAGCGGCGTCCTTCTGTCGTTGCTCACGCTGACGTTGACGCTCACGCTCACGCTCAGCGTCCATTCTCTCCATTCGGGCGAACTCTTTAGCCTCAGCCTGGTCCATGATGGTATTGACCTCAAGCTGATATTGCTTCTGAACTACCGCCCGCTTCATGGCGTCATCCTTGGCAAGCTCAAGCCCTGTCTTATAACGCTCACGCGCTAGGGCTAAAAGCTCATCATCTCCCTCCTTAGTGAGCTTGATATTGAGCTGATTGAGCTGGCTCTGTAGGAGGGTCTGACGTGTCTGCTCAGCTTGAGCCGCGCGGGCTCTAGCCTTGCTCATCTCCTCGAGGCGCTTGCGCTCAGCCTCGCTCGCCTTCTTGTCAGCCTCAGCAAATTGACGGCGCGCCTTAGCTGCCTGTGCTCGCCCTGCCACGTCCACTTGGTTGAGCTCAAGGATGGCCTGAGTCTGTTGGTCAATGGTCTTGATGAGGTCAGCGCGCTCCATATCCTCAGCGCGCCTCGCCACCTGAGATGCCTCAAGGCTGATCTGCTCTTTAGCGTTGGCGAGCGTTAAGGCGTCACGAGTGTAGAGCTCTTGCTCCGCTACTTGTAAGGTCTTTAATCTTTCAGCGTTTTCTTTGACCTTGGCCTTGAGGTTGTCCGTGGTGTTCTCCTCAAGCTCCTTCTCTTGCTTTGACGCCTTAGCGATAAGCTCAAGGTTTTGCTGTAGTGGACCCTGAAGGGCTTTGAGACGCTTATTGAGAGCGCCTTGAGCCTTATCACGCTCCATCTCAGCTGTGGTTAATCGCCTACGCGCCGCCAAGCCCTCCTGAGATAGCTTCAAGCCCTTAGCGTCTAGCTTGTTGAGCTCATCTTGAGCCTTGCCAACAGCGTCAAGTGACTCAGTGTAGGCCTCCATTTGTGGGCGGCTCTTTTCCACCTGCTTCTGTAGGAGCTCCTTGGCTACCTGAGATTGAAGGGTGACCTGAGTGAACTTGAGCAGGGCGCTAGTGGTTGGGATGACTCCACCCTCAGCGAGCGCTTCAAGCTTTGAGGTGAGGTCAGCTGAAGCGGCGGCCATAGCCTCTTGGCGGTCCTCTGCCTCTTTAGCCGCTCCACTTAATTGTCTAAAGCCCTCATATAGACCCGCCACCGCTGTAGTGACCAAGGCAATAGGTGAAGCCAAGCTAAGGAAGCTGGCGACACCACCTTGACCCAAAGCGCCCACAGCGCCCTTGAGTGATTTGACAGCTTCAACGCTCGACCCCACAGCGTCAGACATGGTTGATAAGCCCTCACCAATCTGAGCGCTACTCTTGTCCATGATCTTGGTGACACCCTTGAAGCCCTCGCCAACGTCCTTGGCTCCATCCTTCAAATTGTCTAGCTGTTTGGTGACGTCCTTTTCACCCTTTAGCTCAACCTCGATCTGAATTGTATTCTCAGCCATGCTGGGTCTCCTGTAGAGCTTGCTCACGCTGTCTGTGTAATAACTCCTCAGAGTTATGATGTAGCACGTCAAGCGCCTCAATTATTGCACAGGTGGGGCGCGGATAGCTAGACGCTATAGAGCTGAGCCCTTGCCTGTGCCTATGATAGACCTCAATGATTGAGGCCATTCTATTCTGATCAGCTATAGGACAAGACCTGACCTCAAGGTCAGCAAAGCCCCCGCCACAGTTTGGCGCTACTCGATAACCAGGGACAAATAAGCCCCGCTCATCACGCTGAGCGAGGGGAAGCCCCTCCTTAAAAGGACCACCACAATTCCCACGCTGACGCCTTAATGCAGGGCGCTCCCTGCATTGGTCACAGCTCCACCCGCGCCCCCCGCTGTTGGCAAGCCATACAGAGGACGCGAGCGCTATTTTCCCCGCTGACCTAAGAGGCTCATCCGTTGGATGTGTTGCACTAGCTCAGTAATGACCTGAAGCCTATGAGCCTCAGGCTTGATCAGGTCAAGCTTCCCCTCAGCTGGCTCACCATCAATGCTGATGAGGGCGACCTTGACCATCTCCACAAAGACCCTGTTGAGATAGCTTTGATAGGAGGCGAGCGCCTCACGCTCATCCTCTTGGAGCTCATGATGCCATCTCGCCTTGGCCCTCTCCTCATCAGGAGCCTCAAGCCATAAGAGACGCCCAAGCTCAGAGCGGGTGTAAGCGCCCGCCTTGACCTCAGCTGTCTCCCTGTCACTAGGTGAGAGCGCCTTGAGGGTGAACACAGTAGCGCCCTCGCTCCCTCCAAGGTCTGAAGGTTCACCGCTCAACATGTAGGCGCTCACCTGCTCAGGAGTAGCCTCCACAGCAGGGTCACAAGTTACCACCACGTCAAGGGTGAGGTCAGAGTCTGGGAGGAATGAGAGCGCCATGTGTTTTAACCTTTGCCTAGTGCAAGCCTAAAGGGACTATTCCAAGCCTCATATGAGCCGTCATCAATGTCACCACCAAAGCGTGACGCCTTATAGGTGAGTTGCTGTCTGACGATGTCATTCCCGCTTGGGTCATATTTGGAGGGGTCCACAGTAAGGTAAGCCGCAGGGATTTGAAAGGCTCCACCCTGACCATTAGCCAATGGACCAAAGCCCACTAACACCTGACGTAGCGTTCTATTGAAGAAGTCATCATTGATGGTGGTGTTGACGTTGCTCAAGGTGAGCGTGAGCTCTACGTCAACATCAGTCACCTCCATGTCACTCATGGCCAGGATGCTGTTAGAGTGACCCTTTGGCGTGAGGGTGTTGGTGACTGTGAGGGTGAAGTCATCCACATCAAGGGCGATACGTCCCAAGGTGTCACCTGTTGAGGCGTCAGTCAGGGAGGTGGGCGACCCGCTTGAGATGACAGCATAGGAGCCACGGAAGAAGCAGGGCGCTCCGCTGTTGTAGCTTGGCTCGACAGGTCCAACCGCTGAAGCGTGATCATCTTGAATGAGCGCCGCTTGATAGGTGAGGTCAGCCATAACGCGCCCATTGTCTAGGCTCAGAGTCATACTCTCAAGTCGGCAGCCATAAGCGTATGAGCGGAAGTTGACCCCATCCACACGGAAGCTCAGGGAGTAGCGCGTTGAGCCAAGCTGAGCGGTCTGTTGTGGCGCGTACCATGTCTGTAGTAGCTGAGCGGTTGGCGTACCTGTGAAGCCAGAGCTGAAAGCAGGGCTCACAGTCACATCACCCGTCACGTCTGTATCAGTTACAGCGCTGTACTCAGCGCGCCCATTGATGTCTACACCAATCAAGCCACCAGCGATGTAGTTTGAGCCTGTGGTGGGCGTGAAGGTGTTGACGTCTGAGATGGCGGTGATTGAGTCTGTCCCTGTGTTGGTATAAGCAGACTTGAATCCACCAGCTAAGAGCTGACCAAGATAGTTGGCCTCATAGTTGGTGGTGGAGCTCCCCACAGTGGTGAGGTCAAGCCTGAGGGTGACTTGACCTGTTCGACGTCGAACACGCGACCCACCAGACCACACTGTGTCAGGCTCAGGAGCGAGGCCATAAGTACCATCTCTTGCATCATTGCGCTCGCTGACCACAGGGTCACCATAAACGATAATAGGGTCACGCTCACATGGGATTGAGGTGAAGGACAGGCCACTGTTATCAGGGAGGCCTGTGGTTGAGCTGAGTGAGCCAAAGGAGCTCTCAACAGCCACGCT
>Ga0102954_1000514_pt1 | contig 11832 bp, 13 predicted proteins | sample SalPonA_C_H2O_MG_FD_78511 | JGI IMG/M metagenome (GOLD analysis project Ga0102954, IMG submission 78511) | Water microbial communities from South San Francisco under conditions of wetland restoration - Salt Pond MetaG R2A_C_H2O_MG | ecosystem: Environmental > Aquatic > Non-marine Saline and... | reverse complement strand
CTGGTCGAAAATGCACAGCCCGTTGAATTTGGCCAACCTCTTATCGTTATCGAATAAGGCAAAGTCACATGTTATCTAAAGTTGTTATCGCCAATAGAGGCGAAATTGCACTGCGTATACTTCGCGCCTGCCGTGAACTTGGCATTAAAACAGTCGCCGTTCATTCCGAGGCAGACCGCGACCTTAAGCATGTCCGCCTGGCAGATGAATCAGTATGTATAGGGCCTGCACCTTCTGACCAGAGTTATCTGAATGTCCCAGCGATTATCAGTGCCGCCGAAGTCACCGATGCCGTTGCCATCCATCCTGGTTATGGCTTCCTGTCTGAAAACGCTGATTTTGCCGAACGGGTCGAAGACAGCGGTTTTATCTTTATCGGCCCCTCTCCCGAATCGATACGCACCATGGGCGATAAAGTTGCCGCCATCGAAGCGATGAAAACAGCCGGCGTTCCCTGTGTTCCCGGTTCTGATGGTCCACTCGGTGATGACAACGACACCAATACCAGGCTGGCCAACAAGATCGGCTACCCGATTATTATTAAGGCCGCTGGCGGCGGAGGCGGTCGCGGCATGCGGGTAGTGCACTCCGATGCCACCTTGAATAACTCTATCGCCCTGACCAAGCAGGAAGCGGGAACCTTCTTCGGTAACAGCATGGTGTACATGGAAAAATACCTGGAAACACCTCGCCACATCGAAATACAGGTCCTGTCTGACGGTCAGGGTAATGCCATTCACCTCGGTGAGCGTGACTGCTCGATGCAGCGCCGCAACCAGAAAGTCGTCGAGGAAGCACCTGCACCCGGTATCACGGCAAGACAACGCAAGAAGATTGGCCAGCGCTGCGTGGATGCATGCATCAAGATGAAATACCGCGGTGCCGGCACTTTCGAGTTTTTATACCAGGACGGTGAATTCTATTTCATCGAGATGAACACGCGGGTACAGGTCGAACACCCCGTAACCGAGATGATCACCGGTGTCGATATCATCAAGGAGCAGCTCTATATCGCTTCTGGTGAAAAGCTTCGCTACAAGCAAAGCGATATCGAGATCAGAGGACACGCTATCGAATGCCGAATAAATGCGGAACACCCGGAAACCTTCGTGCCGTCACCCGGCACCATCGAACGCTACCACCCGCCAGGCGGCCCCGGTATTCGCATAGACACACATATCTATGGCGGTTACACCGTACCACCGCACTACGATTCGATGATAGGCAAACTGATCTCCTTTGGCTGTAACCGTGAGGTCGCCCTCGCGCGCATGCTCGGTGCCCTAGACGAGATCAGTATCACTGGCATCAATACCAATATCGAGTTACATAAAAGGATCATCAGCGACGCCAACTTCCAGGCGGGCGGTACCAATATCCATTACCTCGAGAAGAAACTTGGTCTGTAGTGGCGTTACGGACGATGAACAGTAAAACACATTAAGACTCGCCTTATTGCGAGCGCAGCGCGGCAATCTCTTTAAGCAGCTGAGCTATCAATTGGAGATTGCCACGCTGCGTTCGCAATGACAGTGAATATGCTTTGCACTCCATTACCCTTCATTGCCGCTTCACCTCGTAGCCCATCTCTTTCAGCGAATTCACTATCCCTTTTTCACCGACCAGGTGACCGCTGCCAACGACCACGAAATAACTGTGCTTTGTTTCAGAGGCCTGTTTCAACATGTCGTCTATCTTTGATACCATTTTTCGGTTGCGCTCATAGAACAGACGGCCGTAGATTTCGCCGAAGGCCGGATAATCAGTTAAGGTATCTTCGAACAGAAGCTTGTTCATGTAACTATCATCACCCTGCTTCCAGTACTTCACCATATCAGCCATCATCGCATCTGACTCATCCAGCGAGTGAAGGCTTTCTTTTATCAGCAGTTCGCCATCAGGAATATCCAGAAACAGCGCTACCTGCTGTTCGAGTGTTTCGAATTCGATGATCTTTTTCTCTGGCTGCTGTGCCGCTTTCGTCAGGAAGTAGACGTCCAGTCCCAACTGCGGATCAAACCCCATCTGCATGACCTGAACAGCACTGATGGTCAGCACCAGCACACCCGGCTTGTAGTATTTTACTGCATCATAAGATACGTTCAGCTGACGCAAACGCTGGTGTAACTGCTGCCAGGTCTCATCAGATATTGCATCCTTTATCGTCTTGCCGTCCGTGTACATGCCTTTCTGTGATAACAGCTGATTATATGCCTCCGGATCCGAATTATTGACATTCAGTTCGACGACAAGGTATTCCGATTCATCAAATGCGCGCTCTATCTCCGGTCTTAACGGGTAAAAAGTTTCATCAGCAAAATGTATCGAGCCCATCAGGTAGACTGTTGACTGCTCTGCTTCATCCTCACCTTTATTCACCTTCCAGAAGAACGCCCGGTCATTTTCTGCGTGAGCACAGGAAAAAATAAAAAAACTCAATATCGGCAGTAATAGTTTTTTCATTTTCATGATGCCTTCAGTTCCAGCGCCCGTTTATAGATATCATTTTTGTTTTCACCGGTCATCTTCACCAGCAGGCCGACCGATTGTTTCACCGGGAGCTCGGAAAGCAGGATCGACAGATAGTGGTCGATCTGCGCATTATCTGCTGCAGCGGGCCTCTTGCCTTCGACGACCAGCACGATCTCACCTTTGCGCTGATTTTCATCGGCCTCAACCCATACTACCAGTTGTGACAGATCAGCTCTTTTTATAGTTTCAAATGTTTTGGTCAACTCCCTGGCAAAAGTAGCACGCCGGTCGTCACCGAAAACCGCCTGCATGTCTTTTAGAGTTTCGATGATACGGTGGCAGGAGACATAAAAAATCATGGTCCGCCGTTGTCCTGCAAGCTGCTCGAAAAAATGTAACCGTGCGCCCTGTTTTGCCGGTGGAAAGCCTTCAAAAGAAAAGGCATCTGTTGCCAGCCCGGCGGCACTGAGTGCGGCGATGGCAGCGCAGACACCCGGTACAGGAACGACGCGTAACCCTCTGTCATGAAGCTGTGTTACCAGGCGATAACCGGGATCGCTGATCAGCGGTGTACCAGCGTCCGAGATAAGAGCGATGGATCTTCCTGAGGCCAGTTCGTCGAGCAATCTTGGCGTCAGCTGTTCTTCATTATGTTCATGATATGACATTAATTTGGACTTGATGCCAAGATGCGACAATAAACGCTGGCTATGCCGCGTATCCTCCGCAGCGATTATATCCACCTGCCCCAGCACCTCAATCGCACGCTGTGTAATATCAGCCAAATTGCCTATCGGGGTGGCAACAAGATACAATGTGCCTGGCGACACGCCTGATTCTCGCTGCTCTGATTTATCTGCTGGAATTTCGACTGATATTGTCATTGACACTTATAGTCCCACAAAACATACTTGTTATATTTTTCATCAACGAATTTATTTACTCTTTCTGATACTATCTTGAAATCACATACTTTAAAACTCTTTTTGCTGCTCACCATTGTTACACTTTCAGCCTGTGAGACACAGCCGCTCAAACCCGGGGAAGAACCGGCCGAAGAAACGAAAATAGTCACTGAAAAGCAGGTGACACTCACCGAAGAAGCAGAAAGGCTGCTGGAACTGGCCGAAGACAGTGACACCGATGCCGAGCAGTTCAAGTATCGCGTACTGGCTGCACGCCTGTATATCGAAGCTGACGAAATTGGCCTCGCCCGGCAACAGCTTGAGCTCCTGCAACAGAAACAGTCGATCAGTCCTGCTGCTGACGAAACTACTGCAAATATAGAGACGGCCAGTATCCTGCTTCTGTCTGCACAAATCGCTATCGCCGAAAAGAACATCGACCTGGCCAATGAATTTATCAAGAAAGCAAAACCGATAACCCGTGAACAGCAGATCAATTTCTATTCACTGAAAGCCGACCTGGACTACCTGTCAGGAAACTATATGTATGCCATCGAACGTCGCGTACAAGTTGACACTTATCTCACGGACGAAAAAGAAAAAAATAAAAATAACAGGAAAATCTGGGCTGCACTTTCCAATATGAGCACAGCACAGCTGAATAGCCAGCGCAGCGATAATGAAACCATAAAAGGCTGGCTGGACCTGGCGAAAGTCATGCGTACCGGTCAGAACAACATCAGTGAGCTGGAAAATGATCTGCTCGACTGGGGTACACGACACCCCGCCCATCCAGTAAACGATACTTTCTTACCCGAGCTGATCAGCATATACCAAAGTGACATCAGCGGCAAAAAAACCATCGCTGTAATACTGCCGATGCAGGGCGAACTGTCGAATGTCACCACGAATATCAAGAATGGTATTTTGAGCGCTTATTACTCTGACGCCAACACTGCGATCAAACCCGTGATACGCTTTTATGACAGCAGCAATGATGACCTCACTTTCAACCAGTTATATCAGCAGGCAATCGATGATGGCGCCACCAACATCATCGGGCCAATAGACAAGATTGTCATCAACCAGCTGTTACAGCAGCAGGAACTCGACGTCCCACTGCTGACATTGAACTATTCAGAAAAAACCTTCAGTAATACCGTTAATCTGTATCAGTTTGGCCTGTCGCCCGAAGATGAAGCCCGCCAGGTCGCTGAACTTGCCATCAAACAGAATAAAAAACATGCCGCGGTTTATTATCCTGACAGCGAGTGGGGTAATCGTCTCAACCAGGCTTTCTCCGAACACTACGCTGCTCTCGGTGGACGGGTGATGACACGGGCAGACTATGTCACAAACACCAATGATTACAGGCGTTCGATCAGGGCTTTGTTCAACCTCGACCAGAGCGCAATCAGGCACCGCAAGGTTGAAAACACCATTGGTAAAAGAGCGCAGAGTGAGCCCTATCGCCGCCAGGATATTGATATGATATTTCTCGCCGCCACGCCCCGCTCAGCGAGAAGCATCATGCCAGCGTTCAAGTTTCACCATGCTTCCGATCTTCCTGTGTACTCGACATCGCATGTCTATACTGGAAAGTACGACAGGGAACTCGATCGCGACCTGAATGGCCTGGTCTTCTGCGACCTGCCCTGGGTACTGCAGAAAGACTCACCATTGGCCGAAGTGTTCACCAGGAACTGGCCAAAGCAGGAAAATTTCACCCGCCTGTTCGCCCTCGGGATTGATGCATATCGCCTGGTGTACAACCTTGATTACCTGCAAAATAAAGGCTTTGCATTCTATGACGGTCAAACCGGGAACATCCAGCTCGATGATAATAACAGAGTCATCCGCAAGCTGCTGTGGGCGAAATTTAAAAATGGCATGCCTGTATATTTTGAACCCCCAGCTTATGAGCCCGTGCTCTCGAAAGTCAATAACACGGACTGAATATTAGTCTAACCAGCAGGCATATATTGAAGGCAACGCATTTAAAACAGGGAGAGGATGCAGAAGCAGCCTGTTGCCGCTACCTCCGCGCACAAGGCCTGAAGCTTGTCGATAAAAACTTTAGCTGCCGTCATGGTGAAGTCGATATCATCATGCTTGACAAAAAGATGCTGGTATTTGTCGAGGTGCGTTTTCGCAAAAACAATAGTTTTGGCGGCGGCCTGCAGAGCATAACGCCAGCAAAGCAACTAAAGCTGCGCAAGACGGCCGAGTTATACCTGCAACAGCATCCACAACATAAAAATGCGCGAATTGATGTTGTATCGATGACTAAAAAGAATCAAACTGATCACAATAAACAGGAATATATCTTTGACTGGGTAACAAATGCTTTCTGATAAATGTATGTCTAATATCGCTAACGTATGTTCCTCCTGCAGCTGTCTAAACCGGATTTAACTATGGAACTAATCTCACGAATCAATAAAAACTTTCAGGACAGTATCAGCACCAAGCAGCTGGCGGCAGAATTACTGGCTGAACCCATCAGCCTGGGTGCCCTGGCAGTCACCCAGTGCTTCCTGAACGGTGGTAAAGTACTGTCCTGCGGCAACGGAGGCTCTGCAGGTGATGCGCAACACTTTTCTTCCGAGATGCTCAACCGTTTCGAGATGGAACGTCCTGGACTGCCGGCAATGGCCCTGACCACAGACAGCTCGACGGTGACCTCCATCGCCAATGATTACAGCTACAATGAAATATTCTCCAAGCAGGTGGCCGCCCTGGGTCATGCCGGAGATGTACTGCTGGCGATCAGCACCAGCGGCAACTCTGACAATGTCAACCTGGCCATCGATGCCGCGCATGAGCGTGAGATGACAGTGATTGCACTGAGCGGCAAATCTGGCGGTGAAATGGCGGCACGCCTGTCATTAAACGATGTCGAAATTCGTGTACCTTCAGACTCTACTGCACGTATTCAGGAAGTACACCTGCTGGTCATCCACTGCATATGTGACCTGGTCGATCACCAGCTATTCGGCGGTTAACGCAAAGTTGCAAGGGCTTGAATGTATCAGTACGGTGTAAATACCGCTTATCCGGATACAGCCCGAAGCTCTCTACTTAACAACGCGCAAAGATGGCCGCTTTGGTTTATCTGGATCCGGCTCTGGATCATCGTCATTGTCTGACGCGGAGACTGCGCCGTCATCTTCAGAAAACATCATACCCTGCCCGTTCTCTTTGGCATATATCGCCAGCACCGCATCTATCGGCACGAACAAACCCTGGGATTTACCGGAAAACCGGGCATTGAAGGTAATCTCTGTGTCGCCTAACACCAGCCCACTGATTGCCATGGGAGCGATATTCAGGATGATCTTACCGTTCTGCACATGCTCGACCGGCACCATGACACCGTCTGTCTCGGCATCGACCAGAAGATGAGGAGTCATACCGTTATCGGTAATCCATTGATATATTGCACGAACAAGGTAGGGGCGACTGGATGTCATCTGCATTCTGGTATTTTACAGTGATTTAAATGTCAGGAACAGAGCGGGACGGGTTACCGGCCCGCTGATCACATTGAGCCCGCGTCTTTTACAGTCTAAACTCGCGCTCGGACTCGGTCAAACTCAGCTTGAACCCATCACGTTCGAACAAACGCTCTGCATAAGTGTTTATCACTTTTGCTTCTTTTGGCATCTCGATACCATAGTGGCGAAGACGCCAGAGTATTGGTGCCACGCTGGCATCGACCAGGGTAAAGTCTTCACTGAGGAAATATGGCATTGTATTAAATATCTCTGCTACCGATGCGATACTCTCGGTCAGATCTTTTTTCGCCTTGGAGACAGCTTTGTCGCCTTTGGTTTCGATGATATCAACCAGCGGATACCAGTCATGCTCGACCTGGAACAATGCCAGTCGCATCTGGGCACGCTGCACAGGACCCACAGGCATCAGCGGCGGATGCGGGAAACGCTCTTCCAGGTACTCCATGATTACACGAGAGTTATATAGCACCAGGTCTCGGTCGACCAGTGTCGGCAGACTGCCATACGGATTCAAATCGATCAGGTCCTCAGGTAACTTCTTCGGGTCGACCAGGATCACTTCATGGACGATGTCCTTTTCGTTTAATACGATACGAGTGCGGTGACATTCAATTGATGTTGCCGTGGTATATAAATTCATAGGATTTCCGATCGATGAAAAGCGATTTTATTAATTTACGAGAAAATACACTGGTGCCGGGCAGCAGTACCCGGCACCAGTTATCTGACAAGTCTTTAGTGGACGTCTTTCCAGTACTCTTTCTTCAGTGCGTAAGCAAAACCAAAGAGGACCACCAGGAACAGCAGCACTTTCCAGCCCAGGCTGCGACGTTCGACCTGTACCGGCTCTGCGAGATAGACCATGAAGTTGGTGAGATCAGCGATGAACATATCATATTCGACACGGCTTAATTTGCCGGCCTGGATCTGTTCGAAACCTTCGAGCTCTTCAACCGCTACGTCTCCATGCATCACTTTTTTATATACAGGTTCCTGCAGACCCTGCAGCGACCATAAAACGTGAGGCATACCAACATCCGGGAACACGGTATTATTGAACCCTGTTGGCCGGTAAGGATCGACATAGAAGCTGCGTAGATAGCTGTAAACCCAGTCCGCACCACGAGCACGTGCCGCTAATGACAGATCAGGAACCGCGGTACCAAACGCGTTTTTCGCATAATCATCGGTCATCGACACTTTCATCAGCTCGCCGATCTTGGTCGGATCGCCTTTTTTGCCACGGGTATGGATCATCATCTCGCGCACTTCATCTTCAGACATATCCAGGTCTTTCGCGATGCGGTTAAAACGCATGAATGATGCCGAGTGACAGCTGTAGCAATAATCGGCAAACGCTTTGGCTCCTCGACGCAGTGACTCTTTATCGTTGATATCGATCGGTGCTTTATACAGGTGTGCTCCACCAGACGCTGCAGCCATTACAGGCAGCAACATAACAGCAGCTAATAATAATGTTGTTATTTTTTTCATGATGTCACCCTATCTGGAACAGGCTTGGTGCTTTCATTCTTGGATGTGATATAGAGCACAATGAAGAAAGCAAAATACAAAAATGAGAACAGACGAGACATTAAAGTAATGGTCTCCGTTACCGGCTGCATAGCCAACCAGCCCAGTACTACAAAGCTGATGCAGAATACGATCAGGTTTGTTTTGTAGATGCCAGAACGGTAGCGCACAGATTTCACTTTACAGCGGTCAATCCATGGCATGAAGAACAGGAATGCAATCGCAGCAAACATCGCACCAACACCCAGCAGCTTGTCAGGTACGGCGCGCAGAATCGCATAGAACGGTGTGAAGTACCACACCGGTGCAATATGCTCAGGCGTCTTCAGCGGATCAGATGCAATAAAGTTGGCATGTTCCAGCATGTAACCACCTCCATCAGGGAAGTAGAAAAGTATGACACTGAAGAAGAACAGGAACACCACCACACCGACGATATCTTTAACCGTATAGTAAGGGTGGAAAGGGATACCATCTAATGGGATACCGTTTGCGTCCTTGTTTTTCTTGATCTCGACACCGTCTGGATTGTTAGATCCAACCTCATGCAGCGCAATGATATGCGCGATCACAAGGAATACCAGGACGAATGGCAGCGCGATCACGTGCAGCGCGAAGAAGCGGTTCAAAGTCGCATCACCGATGACGAAGTCACCACGGATCCACAAGGTAAGGTCATCACCGATGACAGGAATCGCACTGAACAGCGAGATGATTACCTGCTCACCCCAGTAAGACATCTGGCCCCATGGTAGCAGATAACCCATGAAAGCTTCAGCCATCAGCGCGAGATAGATGAACATACCAAACAGCCAGATCAGTTCACGTGGTTTCTTGTATGAGCCATACATCAGGCCGCGTAACATGTGCAGGTATACCACGATGAAGAATGCTGTTGCACCCGTCGAGTGGATATAACGGATTAACCAGCCATAAGGCACATCCCGCATGATGTATTCGACAGATGCGAAAGCAGTTGCGCCGTCCGGTTTGTAGTGCATGGTCAGGAAGATACCTGAAATAATCTGAATCACCAGCACCATCAGCGCCAGTGAACCAAAGAAATACCAGAAATTGAAATTTTTCGGTGCGTAATATTCAGCAAGATGTTCATTCCACATTTTCGTTAGTGGAAAACGATCATCTATCCATGCGATTAGATTACCCATTATGCAGCCCCCTCATCTTCGCCAACACGAATGACGTTATCACTTAAATATTTATGCGGCGGTACCACCAGGTTGGTCGGTGCAGGCACACCCTGGAAGACACGTCCAGCCATGTCGAAGCGAGAACTGTGACATGGACAGAAGAAACCACCTAACCAGTTCTCGCCCAGATCGGCCGGTCCGATTTCCGGACGATAGGTCGGTGAGCAACCCAGGTGAGTACAGATACCAACCAGTACCAGGGTCTCCGGTTTGATCGAACGGGCTTCATTCTGGGCATACGGTGGTTGTTGATCAGGATTCTCGGAATGCGGATCACGCAGATGGTCATCATTCTTCAGCAGGTCACTCAGCGTTTTCTTTGAACGCCTGACGATCCAGACCGGCTTGCTCTGCCACTCGACGATCAACAGACGGCCTTCTTCAAGTTTACTGATATCGACCTCTACGGGAGCCCCCGCATTTTTTGCTCTTTCACTCGGCATCCATGAGGACACGAAAGGAACTGCTACAAAACCGGCACCTACTGCTGCCACCACCGAAGTGGAAGCGACCAGAAAGCGGCGACGGCCTGTATCTACATTGTCAGTAGACATATTGGATATCTCCAAATATTAAATAAAAGTTCGGTTGCGAATAAAGATGCTCTAATTGAAAAGTCGCTTTAAAATCAGATCCGATTACTCGCCACAACGTGCACGCGCCCAGAAGATGGCTGAAAAACACACAAAAAACAGGGGCACACTGGTTGCAAACGGCGCATAGGATAGCGTAAGTTAGCATTTTAGCCAAGTTTAATATAACAATATAAATAAAAACAAAGGGATAGAATAAACTCATGCAGAAGCAAAAACACACATTTCTGTATTTTTTCGCCTGGCTGGTCATCGGTGTCTTTTTTGGCCTGGTAATTCTGCTCTATCGCGGGGACATACGCCTCGATTTCAAGACTGCAGCCCCCGACAGCATAATAAATCCGGCTCCTGATAATCCCTCTACTAATGCATACCGCGGATATGCTGATGCAGTAAAAAAAGCCGCACCTGCGGTAGTCAGCATCCAGACGATTATCTGGACCGAACCCGAAGCAGAGACCGAGACCCTGTTACAGGAGCAGATCATTCAACGCTTCCTGGGCAAAAACTCCCCTCATAGCCCCCAGAAACAGGCTGAAACCAGTTCCGGCTCCGGCGTCATTATAAAAAGCAACGGCTACATCCTGACGAATTACCACGTCATCAAGCAACGGGATGAGATACGCGTCAGACTCAATGATGGCAGGGTCGCCAAGGCATTGCAGATTGGATCAGATCCGGACACTGACCTTGCCATACTCAAAATAGACCTCGAAAATCTGCCTACTTTACAGATCGCAGATATCAGCCAGCTCAGGGTGGGCGATATCGTGCTCGCCATAGGCGATCCCTTCGCAATCGGCCAGACCGTTACCCAGGGTATCATCAGCGCCACCGGCAGGACTCGTGTTTCGCAGAACACCTACGAGAATTTCATCCAGACAGACGCAGCCATCAACCCCGGTAATTCTGGCGGAGCACTGATCAACACCAGGGGTGAAATCATAGGTATAAATTCGAATATTTTTTCCAGTACCGGCAATTTCCAGGGCATCAGTTTTGCTATCCCGATCGATCTCGCTCAGCAGGTCGCCGATGAAATCATCCAGTATGGTTACGTCGTGAGGGGCTGGCTCGGCGTCGAAGGGCAGGAACTGACTTCACAGGTATTGCGTTCTGTCGAACTCGATTCGATGCACGGCATCCTGATCACCGATGTCGACGCTGGCGGTCCGGGAGACCTTGCAGGCTTGAAACGTGGCGATATCATTACCAGGATAAATCAGAAGGAAATCCTCAGCACGAACGATATATTAAACATGATCGCCGCCGGCAGACCCGGAGATGAGTTTATTATCGAAGGTATCCGCGAACGTCAGAGTTTTATGACAACAGCCGTTCTCGGGCAGCGGCCGCTGATGAGCCGATAGGTACCAATGTAGCGTGAAGAGTAAAATTTTGTCATTACTTAGCTATCCATTGCCTTTTCAAGTGCAGCGATAAAAGCCTCATTTTCACCTGGCGTACCAACGGTCACACGCAGACAATTTCTCAATAAACCATCATCAGCTTTCATGTTCTTGATGAGTACTCCCGACTGCTTAATGCTTTCAAAGACATCGTTGGCATTCCTGATCAGCACGCGAAACAGGATAAAGTT
>Ga0102954_1000513_pt1 | contig 11837 bp, 8 predicted proteins | sample SalPonA_C_H2O_MG_FD_78511 | JGI IMG/M metagenome (GOLD analysis project Ga0102954, IMG submission 78511) | Water microbial communities from South San Francisco under conditions of wetland restoration - Salt Pond MetaG R2A_C_H2O_MG | ecosystem: Environmental > Aquatic > Non-marine Saline and... | reverse complement strand
TTTGGTTTTGATCATAACCGACACGTTTCGGTCATTGATCTCTTTGGTACGGATATCCGTCTTTGAGCCTGCAAAGACTAGCTCGTCAGTGCCAAGGTCGGCAGTTATGTCCGCCGCGTCGTTGTACTCGACCACCGAACCGTCTTTTTTGAAGCGATAGCGCTTACCTTTTTGCAGCACCTGCTCACTACCGTCGCGACGGTAGATTTTGAATAAACGTGACATAGAATCACCTACAAATTAAATGGTTAATGACACAGTCTCAAGTAGGCACCGAGCCAGAGTTGGTCGGTGCCTTAAACCGCCCTACGCAGTGATTACGGCAGTGTGCCAAACGCAGACGGCGCAACGTAAAGCCCGTCATGTTCGGCAATCGTTGAGCCGACACGTTTCACCAAAAATGCACCCGCGTCGTAGTTAAGATAAAACTGCAACGTGTACCCCGAACCACCGGTAATTTGATAAGGGAGCGGAGTATCGAAGATCGGAATCCGTGACATGCCTTTGCACTTGACATAGGCTGGGTTATTGGCGCTGTACGAACCTAAGTGCACACCGGCATGACGTGAGGCACCCGTGAACTGGGCACTGTAAGGTGTAATCATGCCGGTAGCGTCTGCGTGCGGTGTACCCTCGATTGTGACCTCGAAATAATACTTGCCGCTCACGTAACTGACGTGATCGTAGTACGCCGTCCCTAAGTTGCCGGTGTAGATGCGCCCAGACCCATCAATCAACGCACTGCCTTTCCAGTAGCTTGGGTCATACGTCGAATCAAAGGGGCTGAACCCCATTGGGTCGCCAAGCCACGCGTCTTGACCGAAATTGAAGGTTGCACGAGCTGATCCTGAAGAGCTGGCATCGCCATAAAACGGATACATGCCCGTAAGATCCATACCGACACGGTGGTAGTAGGGTAGCGTCGGCTTCGGTACTGCGAGATCTGCCAGTGTTGCGACTTGTGCTGCCGTGAGTTCGCTGTCATACAATATGCAGTTACGAATTGCGCCCGTGAAGCTCTCGCTCACCATTACGTTGTTGCCAATGTTAAAGAAGTTGTCCCACCCCGTTGGCGTAAAGGTCGATGAACCTGCCAAAATACCATTGACGTAGAGCTTCGTGCCATTCGTCGCACTAATGGTTACGGCAATGTGAACTTCAGTATCGACGCTGACGTTTTTGTTTGAATAGATAATATCGAGCCAATTTGAGCCGTCACCGATATACACCCGCAAGTCGCCACGCCCATCTACCGTCGCCACGCTCAAGACGTTGTGTGGAAACGAATTAAATAGGCACTGTATCGCACTGAGTGTTGATAACTTGTAAGTCATCGAGAGGGTAATATCGCCTTCGAGGATCTGGAAGGGCATTCGAATGTACGAGTCTGTGCCGCCAAAAAACTTAAAGCCCGTGTCGACATACTGCACACCGGATTTGATTTCGCCGTGCCAGCCGTTGCCTGATGAGTCAAGCCAAAGGTTATTCGCTTGATCATAGACACCCGCCGTATCTGCATCGAGACGGAACTGCAAGCCTGCGATGTTGTAACCTTCGATTAACCCGTAGTCGATCATGCGACGGTGAATTTCACGTTTAGTGTACTGCTGATCAACAGTTAACGTCTGATCCGCATCCACCTTATTGGCTTCGATAACCGAAATATTACGCGCACGTGCATCCTCAGAACGCACGTCGCCCTTTTCACCGGCAATGACGATGTCATCGACTGTCGCAGCCCCTATCGCCTCCTCAATCGTATCAAAGGCGCTACGTGACCCGTTCGCATACAGCACATAGTACTTGCCTGAATCAAGAGCGATCTCGTTGCCGAGCTTGTCGATATACTTATGTTGGAAAGTTGACATAAAAACTCCTAGTTAGAGCGCTTCAGGCGGCGTGAAGTCCTCAACGTAACGCTGCCCTTTCGTGATGCGAACGTCATCGACCTGACCGAATAAGCCCCACGACGCATTGTTGCTGTAGCGCTGTCCGATCAACCAGTAAGACTCATTGATTATCGTCGTTGGCACTTCGCCGCTATTCGTCATTACACCGTTAACAAAAAGACGTAGCACGCCGCCGTAGCCTGATACGGCAAGATGAATCCACTCACCTGTCGGGATTGGAGCACCCCAGCTAAGTGGGATGCCTGAGTTATCGCCAACCCACACTTTATCGCGAGACACTGAAAGCCCATTAAAGCCGCCAACCTTTGAGGATGAAATAAACCCCGCGTTACTTGATGCGTTCACATCAATCTTGACCCAGAGTTCAACCGTCCAGTCATCTTCCAGTGGCGTCAGGGTCGTTTGAACCCACGATGTGCCAGTAAATTTCAGCGACGTTGTATTGAACGGTGAGTCGTCGACCTTTGTGACAGCGTTAAAACGAAGAATGTGATTATACGCACTGCTGTCGCGCGCAAGTTGCTCATTGATCGTATCAGTGGCATTCACGATGAGTTTGACGTTATCGGTCACTTCCGCGTTGTAGTAGAGCGCTTTGTCAGCATTAAACGCCGCGCTTACAGCAGCTTGATCCCAATTCGTACGGTGCAGCATACGGGTCTTGCCCATGACGTGTTGTACGCCAGTGCCGAGACTGCCGTAGGTTGCTTGCGTCCAGTAACCTGTATCAAGCTGTAGCCCCATTGTGTAGCTCTTGATGAGCGTGTCGTTAATGTACGCAGAAACAACACGGTCTGTGCCGACGGTTTCGAAGTTCATCGTCAACATAAACCAGTTGTCCATCGGGAAAGCACCCAACGTGACAGGGGGCTGGTTCAAGTGTGTAAACCTAAGCACATGTCGGTTGTTATACGCCGCATCACGCTCGACAAAGATATGAAACCCCTCATCAGCGGCATGCCTGAACAGCGACATTCGTCCTTCTACATAGTGATAAACGACGCGTGCCCATAAAGTTATGACGCAATCTTGGCGGTAGGGTGCTAAGACATTAGGTAAGTGTGTATCACGTTGAGTAATGTGCACACGTTGACTGCCCGCAGCGTCGACCATGTTGAAGAGCGGTACAGTTGGTTTTTCCGTGAGGAAGGGTCGATCAGCGTTATAAATGTCGACGCCCTGCACACGAAGTGACGGTGCGGTTGCACCTTTAATCTCACACTCTTTCGAGCTTGACGTTTGAGTGTCAGTGTACCCCCACGCAGGGTCGAGTTCCCAAACATTCGTTGCCAGCTTAGCATCAGACGCCAGCCACGCGGTACTGAGTGGTGTGCAATCTTGCGGGCAGTCACGAACGAGTTCATCTGAACGTAATCGCAGCTTAAAGACGACGGGGTTTTGTTGATTATTCGTGCGAAAGACGAGGGATAAGCGCCCTGTCTCATTGTAATGACGACTCTCTAAATCACTTTGATACAAAAAGTCGGTGCGCCCCAAGTCATATCTGTTGAACATGATCTTTCGCGCGTCGACGTCCCATACAACACCGACAACCAAACGTTCATCAGGTTTTTCACCCACTAAGTTATAGCTGGTGGGTGTTGTACGTGTCCAAAGTGGTGTGCTGTCTCCTGACCTAAACCGTCGATTTAGCGACATCGTACTGTCGCCCGCATCTAAATACAGTGAGGGATTAAGCTCAAGCGAACCACGACTGCGGTACGAATCGATGTGGTTAGTCGGCACTTCAATCTCGAAATAGTAGCGACCGCCACGTGCACCAATCATTTCAACTTGCGTTCGACACCCGTAAAGTGGCGACGTGTTTGTGGTGTAGTTGTAGTCATATATAACTTCGAGATCTTTGCGACTCCACCCCCAATACACCGCTGAGGAGGGTGCGGAAGTGTGCCGCACATGAATCAGTTGTCCCAGCTGCTCATTGCTCAGCTCAGAGCGCGCAATGGACTCGCTGTAGTCCGTAAAAACAATGGAGCGCACGTTAAAGTCAATTTGACCCTCCAAGCGCCACTGCAACGGTGTCATGTCATCGGTCACAAGACGTGGTGCACGTCCACTTGCGCCGTCAACGCCAAGACCAATACGACCGACGGCACCGGCAATTGCCACGTTGCTGTGATCGTTATCTATGGCGTTTTCATAGAGACGACCTGACACCGTAGACCATCGCGTGAAGTTCACAGCAAAAAAGAGATTTGTTGTCGACGATAAAGCGCGATAGGACTGTCCAAGAAAATCATCGATACCCGCATAGTTACCGACGTTTTCATTGAGATAATTAAACATATGCTCCAGATCAAGCGTGACGCCTTTTTCAGTGTCAGACATAAACGTATTAACGTTATCAGCGTTCACTGTCCACCGCGCGAGCGTGGTGTTATCTGGAACATTAAAAATCCCGTGCTTATCACGATACACGTCAAAATAAGCGAGATCTTCGACACGCTCGACACCTGACGTGAAGAGTGTAAACGTCAGCGCACCTTTGTTTTGAAGCATCGTCTGAAACGCGCCGACCGCTTTCGAGGTCAGTGCTGAACTTAACAAGAGCATGAATAGTTCCTCTAGGCTGGATCGAGCGCAGTCGGCTAGCTAGGTAGCGTTTGCTGAATAGTGACTCGCTCAGTCGCAATCACGTCAGCATGGGAAGTAGACGCTGTCGTCTCATTGGCAACGCCGATAATCATCGGATCTTCGACAACAACTCTAGGTGATGCAACGGCTTGTGCGTCGAATACGCGACCCAAGGTTTCTGTTCGGCGCGCCAACAACACTGAGACTGACGTGTTACCGTCGGTCGTCGTAGCGTGACCAATAAACTCATCTTGCGTGCCGTCGGTGCGAAATTGCGGCTGTGTCCACTTCCAGACATCGAAATCGGGATCAGAGTGCATCTGCGTTTCAAAATCAGGCTCGAACGTCTCCGTTGTCGTGCGATAGCGGTTTTTGAGGTACACCCACCAATCAGGGTCAAGCCCAGAGTTAGCGTCAACGGTTTGATCCTCAACATCAATGTACGCACGGTAGCGGTTAAGCAAAACGTTCCAATCGTCGTATCGAACACCGGAGCGTCCCTCAGCATGATTGCTCAGGTCAATGTAGGCACGGTAGCGAAATAGCATATTCCACAAATTCAACTGACGCAGATCGGCACGTGCATAGTCATATAAATCGGTCGGGAACGGATCTATCCGCAAGCGCACAAGGTGATTGGAGTTTTGCTTTTGGGTGCTTGGCATCACAATATCGGCGTGTGCGAAGAAGGTACGTAGCCGCTCCAGATCTGCCAAACTTGTGCGCACGTCCGCACGCGCAGTCGCTTCACCGTAAGAATACCCACGCAGACGCTCTGCCCAGTTGAGATTTGCATGACGCACGTCGTCACGCATTTCAACAATGCTTGACGGAATCTCACCGTAAAGCGCACGAACTTCGTCAGCAATCTGAATTTTCACGTTACACGTCATTTGACCCGTCGTGAACACCGAGCCGCGCAACCGCTCTTGGTACTGCTGAACATTCTTAAGCACGCCCGTACGAACTAACGTCTGCGCCATAGGTTCCGCACGCAGTTTTTCATAGGCTCGAATGTCGGCTTTAATGATCCCTGAATCCGTCGAGACTTGATCAAAAGTCACTTCCGCACGTAGACGGTCTTGATACTGCTGAATGTTTTTTACCATGCCGCCAAGCATTTGACCGGTCACAACACCTAGAGCGCGCAGTTTTGAAAAGCTCGGAGCATTATTGTGCGCAAAAGTCGTCACCGGTACATCGGTATCATCCAGCGAAACCCGCACCATCTGATTAGCTAGATAACCGCGTTGATCGTCGTAGGGTACGCTCGCAGCGGACGGCTGATCACCGAGCAGGTTAATACGGATATCGTAGGAGTAAATTGAAGGCACAATCGTCGCAAGACGAAATGCACCCTCAGCCGTGTAAATTCCCGTTCTGAAGCTAGTCATTAACTGCGACATGGGTCAAGCTCCTTCAATTAGGTAATACGTGTCGGGATCACCACACTGACGGTGTCTTTAAAATACATAGGGCGCGTCGAATCAGTTGTTTGCGAAACAACTTGCATATCGGCACCCGAACCTTGCAACCCAATGTTACCCCATACACCAAACCGCACGCGGTGATAATCTTGCGAGTTGTATCTGATATAGTTTTGATAGCGGTAAGAATAACCACCGTATTCAGTATAGCGAGTGTAGACTGTACTGCTAGAGCGGTATCGATTTCGCGGATACGTGGGGTCGTGATAATTTCGGTTAAAACCGTAGTTTTGCCTGCTGTAGGTGCTGTGTGCTCTATTCGCTATAAAGGTAAGAGACCACCACTGCATCGTACGACCATTGTAGCGTGGGAAGATGCCGTTTCCGTGATTCAACTTGCCTAGCTCGATATCCACCGAAATGTTCGCTGCATTACGCGTCACTAACCCAGACGAGTGGGCTTCTTGACCTGCTGATGGGTAATGAAAAACCGGCGTTGCCATTGCGTAACCGAACTCGTTCATCCATAGGTTATGTCTCGTACGCGTGTGGTACATGTTGGCATACTCGTAATGATAACTACCGTGTGAATCGTATGCGGTGGTATTAAAGGTCATATTAATATTGTCACCGCCCCCGTCGTAGTAACCTAAGCCGTAATAAACTGAGCCATTTGAAAAATCTTTACTGTACCAACCAGAATTCACAGACGGGTCATACGTTGAGTGAACAGCGAACGCGATGTGGTTGTACCAACCGTTATCAGCCGAGCGACTTGATTGGTAATTAAAGTCGCACAACTCGTAGAAAACCTCATCAAGAATCGCGACTCGCATTACGTTATTTAAGACAAGAGCCATACTGCCACCTCAATTGACATAGTAATCCGACGCAGACACGTCATTTATAACAAGACCGCAATGCTCTAATATGGCATTTTCGCCTTGTACCAAGTCCAACGTGTCTAAAAATACATAGGTGTCCACATCGCTCGATTGCGTTGGTGTTCCCACATTACAGAGCATCGCGCAATTACTTTTTATGGTAGTGCGTCCTAAGATATTTGGGTCTGAAATCATAATCGCCCATGACGCTGTTCCCGTGATCGCAACGGTGTTGTTAACAGGTACATTCACGGATTTGTAGTCATCATTTGAATTTGAACTAACAGAAAACGACACCAATAAATCACTGGCACGGCTATTACTGGTTGTTGTCCACAGTTCAAATTCAGCATCAGTGGGACGAGTGCCTTTGTAAATGCGGATCTGTTTGATGTCGCGCATAAACTGATCCAACACGTATTTAATTCGATTCTGGAAAGTCTGGAAGTTACCTTCGCTGTATTGATATCGATTGCCGTATGCTACTTTCACTGTTAAATCTCCAATGGCTCGCAACAAAATGCTGTTCTAAGCTGGCTCGTGAACGTGCTTAGAGTAGCACTTTAAGAGCAGTATAAAAGACTAAGGCGACCTATTAGGTCGCCTTAGATTTCCCTGTTAAGCTATTGTTTTTATGCAACAACTTTGTTGGGAATGTCGAATGTAACCTGCGCATTTAAGTCTACAAATCCTGGACGTGCCTCGGTGGTAAGGATGCGCAAATCACCTGTACCGTTGAGATCCGTAATCGAACCTATGACCGTCATTGATGCGTAGTGCCCGTCGTAGTCTTGTGACGGTGTTGGGTTCTGACTATTCGTAGGTTGACCGTAGTCCATGTACAACGTGAAGGAGAACCAGTTAACATTAAGTCCAACCGACGTGTAGCGGTAGATGTACTGACCGGTGTACGCTGACAAATCAAACGTAATCTTGCCGTTCACTGTATCCACAGCACGCATCGCTGTAATGTCCGCCTCTTCAAAGTAGATCAGCATCGGTGTCTGTGAAGATGATTGCCATTCGACTGCGGAAAGGTGATAAATGTTGCGTGCAGTTGAGTTTGAGGTATTGGAAAAACCAGACTCTGCCCACGTCACGGTCTCAGGGTCAGGGTAGTTGGTCGTATGGAATGCCAACACTGGGTGACAGTAGCGAGAATTACCCTGATTACCAAAATCATCAAGGTGAAGATCATACGCTGCCTGCGTGACCTTGCCACGCAGGGTGTTATTTACATGAATCATATTAGTCTCCCTTGATTAAGTCAGTGAGTAGTAGTCGACGGTGTAGTTGCGCGCAAGACCCCACGCAAATGAGCGCAGTACCACCGGCTCACCCGTTGTGCACGTCAGTGTGTCTAGCCACAAGAAACCGTCGCCAAGTTCAACTGAGACTTTATCGGTGACGATCCAGCACGACTCATAACCGACAACACCGGATTCGATCACAATCCAAGACGCGTCACCTGTACCGACAGCGGTTGGGTTAGGTGGCAAGACCGTGTAACGGTTGTTCTCTTTCGTAGCCAGTGTCATGTCGATAATGCACAGCAGATCTGCTGCATCACGCGACGTGTAATCGAAACCTGCGTCCATCTCAACTTCCGTCGGGATCGTACCCTTGTAGACGCGGATAGATGTGATGGTTTGCATGCTCGCATCCACCGTGTCAAAAATTGCTTTTTGCCCACAGGGGTTGCTAGAACTATTTTGAGGATTACCTTCTAAATACTTCATGTAAAAGACCTTTTGAAATTAAAGCGGCGTCTGCCGCACTGATTGAAAATACGTGCCGAAAAGCACTTTTACGCTCAATGCAGCCGCCTACTTATGAGCCGAAATGAACTCAGGTAGCGTCACTGCTTCTGCGGGTGCAGAATAAAGAAACTCAGTTGGATCTGTGATTATTTTGAAGCTGGTATACAGCGTCGGGTTATTGATCTCAGTGTTGCCGTTACAAAACGCGAGGGAAGCGTTTTTCTCGTACGTGAAGTCAAAACCGACGGCGTTATTGCTGGCATGCGAAATTTGCGTATTGCCTGCATCAAAGTCTGACCGTGTCGACGGTGCATACGTTGCTGCGTTTCGCGTGTGTGGTTTCCACGTCTCCGGTAAAGGTTGACCATCTAACTCAACAAAACCGCCACCGAGCGGTGTATCGAGGCGATAGCAGATCCCGATTCGATGCGTTTGAGTATCATTCTCAAAGTCTGCGGGTGTTTCAAACAGAGACGTTGCCCATGCTTGGTTATTCCAAGCCCAGTCAGTTGAGTTGTAACCGGCATCGAGCCAACATTTCATGCCGCGCACGACGCGTGACTCATCGATTCCCAAAAGCGCAGCAATTTGTGCCTTAGTTAACAGCTCGACTTCAAAATACACAACACCACTTAAGCGCGACGGCTTTAGATGCCACGAGGTGTAGTTAGCAAGAGAGACTGTTTGTTTGTCGTCATCGAAGATCACTGTTTTACGATCAATTAACTCAGGATAATTGACAGCAGTACCGCCCGTAATTGTATGCGTAAAATCAATGACATCCGTTGAGGGTGTTTTACGACGTTGTAATAACGTATCAAGCGTCGTAATCGACGAATCACCGCCAACACTACCTGCTAACGTGAACTCACTCGGATTAAAAAAGAACCTTATCGCAACACGCGATGCGGCAGACGTTGACCTAAACGCGAACGACTTTGAAAGATCGGTCAGATAGTCGTATGTTCCCATCCGTGTATTGAGGTCAAAAGTAAAGCTCTGACTATCACCCAGCGCGTCCATAAACGTAATAGTATTAGCGTTGGGAGAGGTAAAACCAAAGTCGATTTTTACACCGATTCGATCCCCCCACCCATCAGGAACCTTCCAATTACTGACCCATGTCTGCCAGCCATTATAGTAACTCCAGCTGCCAATCGCGAAGGAGTCCTGACCGTTAATCAAACGTGATGCCTCACGTGAGACAACAGCATGACCCAAAGCCGCTGGTAGAGAGACTTCACGCGTATACCGTGGGTTCTCCATCTCGAAGTAGTACTGACGCCCCTCAACATATTCGCCAACAACTACCCCATCACGCTCGTTAGATCTACCGCGATACATTGAATTTAACCACGTCATATCGTAGTTAAAGACGACAATCCCATGATCGCGCGCCAATGTCAGGTCAGCACATGATTGAGAGCGCCAAGGATAATGGTAGTTATCAAAATGCGTCAGCGTAGATGTCGTATGAAATACGTCCTCTACTGTGATCGGAGTCTTATTGTGCTGTATGACACTTGGAAACTTCAACGTGATGGTCAGCTTACCGTCGTTCGCACCCTCTTTGTCGGGCTGCATGTGCTCAACAAAAACTGAGTCAGCCGTTAAAAACTCGATATCTTGACCGGAGCCGTGTGTTCCCACCGACCCCTGAATTGACCATCCCAAATAGCTACAGTCGCCGTAAACCGACCATGCTCGATAGTTAACGGTGTCGGTATACAAGTTCTTATTTGTGATGTCGTCATACCCTGAATCAAGCGGGTACGCGTAGTTATCAATCCCATTAGTTGTCCACATGCTTGTTTCGTCGCCTCGCACCCAATTGTGTGCAAATAGCGTGAACCCTTTCATGTGCTCACGGGTTGGGTCATACGGGTTTAGACGCGCAAGAATAGCGCCTAAATCAATATCGACACCGCCCGAAGCATTTACGCTGAAATAGAGCGCAATATCTTCAGTTGATAAGATCGAAAAATAGGCTTGCTTTCCGTAATGTTTGGGTAGATTCAAGTTGTACTGATCAACAACGGCTGGAAAGGATGATGCCGCCAGCTGACTGCTGTACGCAGACGCTTGGACGGTCTCAAACACGGCTTTTAAGTTACCGTGCCGATCATCCCAGTTGTACTCGGAATTATCGTGAATAATAAGCCCAACAACTTGACCATAATCTTTAAGTTGATCGCCTATTTCAGTTGATGCACGCCCTGTAAAGCATGAAAAATGCACAAAGCGCTCTGCACACTTCACACGAAGTGCGGCATTCATCGCAATCATGGTGTGCTCCTAATATGCCATTGAGAGCGGCTTATAGCCGTCAGGAATACGCTTGCGCATTGACGCGCGGGTGAAGTTAAACTTTATCGCAATATTGCGAGAGTAGTGGGCAAAAATCGCAAACGTAGCACCGGCATACGTAATCTTTCGCTCCATTGACGTGTACATCGTTGGCGTAGATAGACTTGTATAAGCCTCCAAACGCCACTTTGCGCTATGTGTGTCGATATAAATGCGAAGGAATCGTGCGGAGGGGTAGCTGTCCAGAACAAAACTGCTCCGAGGGTCATCGTTGAACACGATTCTACCGTCAACTCCACTGAGGGTTCTAACCGCTTGGCGTGAGTCCTGAAACCCTGCTTGGACGTAATTCAAATAACCACCGAGACTTTGCGGATCGAAGTCGTAAACTCCGTTATTGAGAACCGTGTACGGAAAATATTCAAGGTTCTCATCATGCGGCATTTCTAGCTCTAGGTAGTACTTTCCAAGTGGCAGCTCGTCCGTGAAAAACTCAACACTCTGCCAATGATTGTTACCGATTAAAACGTTATTGACCGTATCAATCTCTTTATAAAATGTGCCAGCAGTGGCCGTAATCCGCGAGAAATCCATGATGTCAGTAATCGACGTGCGTTCGGCTTTCTCCGGTGTATCCGGTACACCCACTGCGTTAGGCAGCTTAAACGTCAGTTCACCGACAAAACGGTAGTCCATGTTGGTTTGATCGACGTGCTCTAGTGTAATATCTGCGCCCGACGTACGACTCCCGACTGAGCCGAGTACAGAAAATGCTTCATACGCTGAATCGAGATGGTTGTAACGGTAATCGAACAGCCAATTAGGAGTGCCGTTGCGACGTTCAAGGTAGCTACTGCCGGTATCGGCGTAAGGGATATACGTCAACGCAAAGAACCGACGGTTATGGGGCAGCTGCACTTGATCAATTGCGATGCGATTGAAGCAATCGGCTGC
>Ga0102954_1000512_pt1 | contig 11844 bp, 14 predicted proteins | sample SalPonA_C_H2O_MG_FD_78511 | JGI IMG/M metagenome (GOLD analysis project Ga0102954, IMG submission 78511) | Water microbial communities from South San Francisco under conditions of wetland restoration - Salt Pond MetaG R2A_C_H2O_MG | ecosystem: Environmental > Aquatic > Non-marine Saline and... | reverse complement strand
GTAGTATTATTGGTCTATCACCCTGTTCGTAAGACCATCAGAACCTTAAAATAATCACGATGAAGGCTCACATAAACCAGTTCAATCCTGATAAAGAATTTTATACCCAGGAGGATTGCTACATCACTGAATTGTCCAATTCAGCTGATGACCCCGTTGTTTCTATCGCCCGCGCCAGGGTTAAACCGGGTATTACGACACACTGGCACCGGCTAAGAGAAACTATTGAACGTTACTGCATCGTCAGTGGCAGCGGTCGCGTCGAAGTCGGTGACCTGCCGCCCCGGGAGGTTAACGCGGGCGACGCCATTTTAATCCCGCCGCTGTGCCGCCAGCGCATCACTAATATTGGCTCGCAAGATCTGGTCTTTCTGGCTATCTGCTCCCCCCGTTTTAAAAACGAGATTTATGAGGACCTTGAGACTGAGCAAAACGAGTTCTAACTAACGAGTCTTAATACTATGAATGAACATGAGAAAATAAACTACGTCGAATTCCCCTCAAGGGACCTGCCGGCAACCAGGCGTTTTTTCACACAGGCATTTGGCTGGTCTTTTGTAGATTATGGTACTGAATACACCGCCTTCGAAGACCAGGGCATCGATGGCGGTTTCTACAAGTCTGAGCTGCATTCGTCCACCAGTAATGGCGCTGCATTGATCGTTTTTTACAGCCGTGACCTGGAAGCAACACAGCAGCAGATAATCAATGCCGGTGGCAGCATAATCAAAGACACCTACTCCTTTCCTGGCGGCCGACGTTTCCATTTTACCGAGCCGGGCGGAAATGAATTTGCCGTGTGGTCAGATATCGCGAATTAATACTGCCGGCATATCCCGTCGCGATCAGAGGTATGTTTTAACAGATATCAGAACATATGTTCGGAATCAAAAATTTAACAGAGGAACCTGATCATCTGCAGATGCTGGCGTCATGGCACCACCGCGAATGGTCTTTTTTGAATCCGGCTGAAACCCTGGAAGATCGTATAGGCCGAATGCAACTGTATTTAAATACTGACTTAATTCCAGGCACGTTTATAGCAATAGATGGTTACCTGCTGGGCTCTGCCGCTATTGTTGAACACGACATGGACAACAAACCGTCGTTAACACCCTGGCTGGCAAGCGTATTCGTTGCACCCGAACACAGGCTAAAAGGTGTTGGCAGCAAGCTCGTGTTACATGTAATGGCGCAGGCAAAAGATCACGGCATCCGTCGACTGTATTTGTTTACACCCGACAAACAGTCATTCTATTTAAAACTAGGCTGGACGACGATGTGTACTGAACGTTATCACGGACATGAGGTTACTATCATGCAGGCAGACCTGGTTAACTAGTTAACGGGACCACTATATGATCTACCTGCCGCAATCAGCAAAAACATGGAACACTGATTCATTCGCTGCGACCCTTAAACGGGAGGTGTGCGCTTTGGATGCAAGCCTGTTGCCTTTACAGCAGGGATTACAAAATGGCAGTTACGCCGTAAGTGAGAAATTATCTCTGACGATTTTGAGTACAGATGAGGACGCGGAAGATATAGTCGTAAAAGCCGGCCTGTTTTATAACGGCATCATTGCCGGCTGCAGCTGTGCAGACGACCCGACACCGGTTGAACAAACCAATGAATATTGTGACGTGCTATTTCGCATCAGCAAGCAGGATGCAAGAACAACTGTCAACCTGCTCCCCTAGATTATTCTGCTATCAACTGCTTGATGGTTTTAATAACTTCAGCATGGTCGAATTCACGGCCGCCTACCGCTCGGTAACGAATATTTCCTTTTTTGTCGATTAAATAAGTCGTCGGCAGACCTCGCACCGCGTAGTCCCGGGATACCTGGCTGGACTTGTCAAACAGTATCTCAAAAGTAGGATCAACCTCTAACTGGCCGGTGAAAGCGAAGACCTGGTCTACATCCTCCATCTGGTTAACCGCGATGACCTTGAACTCGTCTGCATCAACCTGCTGATGCAGACGCTCCATCGATGGCATTTCCCTGATACAGGGTGGGCACCATGTTGCCCAGAAATTCAATAGTACGACTTTACCCCGATAATCAGAAAGCTTGACGACCTCTTCATCCATATCCTGCAACGCAAAATCACTGGCCGGTATAACTTTTTTTACCTCGGTCAGGTTATGACTCAATTCAGGCTGCTGCCAGTCAGCATTGCTCGAAAGCGAGATACTCAGCAGCAGTATTAAGGATAATTTCTTGATCATGTTTTTGCCTATATCAGATCAGGTCTCTGGCAGGGATTCGGGTGCACACTTTATATCTTCCAGTATGCCGGTATGTGCTGCACCATCCAACTGCCATTTAAAGATGATATCGAACACTGTTTCACGCGGTAATCTGATGGTGGTAAAGCCCTGCTGCCAGTCACCAACTGAAAACTCTCCGCTATCAGGCAGCAGCGTCCATGAGAAAGTGATGCCCGCCTTGCGCCACTCTTCCAGCCACTGTGTTTTTGTTTTGACCGGGTACGTCTCACCATCTTTTGTCCGGTACCGCCAGTCAGACACACGATAACTTAACTGTTGATCAGAGGTGTTTTTTAATATCGTGCCGAAAACACAATATGACGCGGCGCGCTCTACTTCTTCTTCAGGAAAATTATGTTTGGCATAAATAGCACGGATGAAATCAGGCAATAACTGAATCAGTTCAATCTTAAAACCTTCATCCTTCATCGTCCAGGTCAGCAGGCCGCTGTTTTCATTCTTATGGATACTGACCTCTGTCGCGTCTGCCTGGGTAATAGCGACTATCAGCAATGCGGAACTCAACAGCAGTTTTGTAAACATGTTTTTCATTTCCAGGTATGTTTGTCTCGACTTACTCATTATTTCACGAAACAGAAATTGTTACATCAGATACTGAATTTACATATAATGCCTGTAAATTGCATGAAGGTTAATAATGAAAGCGCTGCTAAAATTATTTATTATCGTTGTTGCCGGAACATTTGCTGCTCGAACCGGCGCTTTTCCTGAATTTCCGTTCTGCCCTGCTGGCGGCCCGCCCGGCTGGCTGAACTACTTAAATGACAATCACGATAAAAATATCTGGCGCCGTTACTCACTATATAATCCCTATGTACAAAATGCCAGTCGGTATCCCGGTTACCCTGCACCGGTTTACGGTCCCGCCTACATGCAATACAACTACGTACAGCCGCCTTATACACACACCCCGCGTAACTAGATATCATTAATTTTCACGCGGGTTAAATCATGCCTGTTACCGGCCAGTACTCATACCTGCACACTGATTATCTTTAATACCGGCGACTCGTTATCACTGAAACCAGAGACCAGCAAAACACGGTTACCCGATTTAGTTAACTTACAGCTCTGACAAATCTCCCGGCTTAACACTTTCCAGTCGCGCGCCTTCTCCTCTACTGTTAAAAACGGAATAACACCCCAGTGTAAAGCCAGTTTCTGACAGGTCATCATGCTAGCAGAGATACCCAGGAGGGGTGAAGACGGGCGGTAGGCAGAAAGTACCGCGGCGGTATTCCCGCTGGTCGTTGGCACCAGTATGCCCTGCAGTTTTAATTCCTGAGCCAGTGTGTTTGCGGCATGGGCAATTGCTTTTTTAGAAGAGGCTACCCCCTTTCCCTTGACACTGCCCAGATCATCACCGATAACACCTGCACTCCACTGGTGCGATTCGATTTCCCGCAATATTTTATCCATCATCCTTACTGCTTTAACAGGGTACTTCCCTACCGCCGTCTCTGCGGATAACATCACGGCATCTGCACTGGACATAGCAGCACCTGCGACATCACCAACTTCGGCCCTCGTCGGCCGGGCATTGCTTATCATTGATTCCATCATCTGTGTCGCCACGATGACCGGTCGATGATTAGCGCGAGCTATATTGATAATTTCTTTCTGGATTAATGGCACCTCTTCCGCAGGCAGTTCTATGCCCAGGTCACCACGGGCAATCATGACGCCGTAGGCGGTCGTTATAATCTCATCGATATTGGCGACCGCTTCTGGTTTTTCAACTTTTGCGATTACCGGCAGCTCCTTGTCCGTCCTTTTCATGTAGCTTTTAAGGCTCTGAATATCTTTTGCCGTTCTTACGAAACTCAATGCGACAAAATCAGCGTTTAACTCCATTGCCAGTTGTACATCTTCTTTGTCTTTGGCAGTAAAACTTGCTGCAGAGACAGTAGAATCAGGCAGGTTGATACCTTTGTTGTTCTTCAGAATCCCGCCATAGACCACTTTACAGTGAATCTTCCTGCCTTCCAGCCTTTCCACGCGACACTCCAGGTTGCCGTCGTCCAGCAAGATCCTTTCACCTTTTTTTACATCTTTATACAGCTGCTTGTATTGTGAAATAATTAAACCTTCCTGCCCGATACCATTTTTACAACTGATGATGACGCCTGCACCTTTCTTCAGGGTGATACTGCCATTCTCAAACTTTCCAACCCGAATTTTCGGTCCGCAAAGGTCCATCAGAACCGCGGTGAAAATGCCAGTCTGTTGCGAACAGCTGCGTATTTTTTTATATACTTTTCGATGATAATCGTGGTCGCCGTGTGACATGTTAAGACGAAACACATTAACACCTGATTTGATGAGTGTTTTGATACTTTTAACCGAATCTGTCGCCGGACCTATAGTGGCGACTATCTTTGTGCGCCGCCAGCGTAGCGATATTTTTTTATCGTTGATAATACTCAAGAGCTTAATCTCATTAATTTTTATTATGACCCAAACAGTTAAAAAGTGAGCTATTTGACCAGGCTTTATCTCTTGACACGGCAAAATAAAATAAAGCAGAATTTTAACTAAAATCTTCTCAATAGCTTCGTCCGTGACAAAAAACACTCGGCAAACCACTCTGAAAAACACTTCGGCATGGACCTGACCGTATTTCGCTTCTAACCGATAATTACAACTATATCATAAACATACATCACGATAGCCGGCTTTCAATTGGACGAGGTATTGAGCATTATATTTTTTCCATGCTTGACATTTATTTTTATCGGCGTCTAATATTTATAAAATATCAAAGACTTGTATCAGCAGGAGCATATAATGCAAATACAATCCTACCAGGATGGCTGGAACCGTATCGCATCGGGCCTTGATGTTGAGATCGAACATGGTGTACCGGTACGAATATCAAGCAAGATTCCCGATGACGAGATAAACGCACAGTCCATCTCCGAGCGTGTACGGGCACTTACCGGACTCAGGGTGACCCTGAACGGTCGCACCGACATTTCCTCTGATGAAAAGGAAATTGCTGTCTGTATCGATAAGAGCGAATTTGCTGAGGTTTTACGGCGCCTGGCACTATCATCTGCTGCGTTGTTCGTCGATCGGTATCGCAGGCCCATCGATAACAGCGCCGTTGACTGGGATTATGCAGAATACAACCGTGACTTCAATCATGCAGTGGAGCATTGCTGCATACCTTACGGCACACTGAATAAAGAGCATTATTTTGAGGGTTACATCAAAACCATGCATGAAGAGTCACTGCGACTGATAGATGAGGGTATTACCCCTTTCGTCGAAGCTGAATAAAACGGAGGCTATTATGTTTTTACAACAAAAAACCAACCATGAAATGATTGAGGTCCTTTCACTGAACGAACTCTTCGACCCTTTTACTACGACACTGACAGGGCGATACCAGCATGGCGAGGAGGTACAGGAACCTGAAACATTTGAAAAGGCTAATTTACAATTTTTGTCCGGCGAACAATTACCCGCTTGCTGGCTGGACGCACACTATCGCGATAATGAGCTATCTCGATAGAACACACGCAATATCACTGTCAACCAGGCCAAAAAACTGTGGAGAAATATCATGAAACGACATTATTTTATAAGCGATGATCTTGATGACCTCGAACGCATTGAAGAAGAGCTTGAAACCAGAGGTATCAACAAGCCCCAGATACATGTATTGAGCAAAGATGATACGGCCGTTGCTAAACACCGGCATTTACATAATATCGAAGCAATTCTCAAACAGGACGTCGTTCACGGCACTATCGTCGGGGCAATATTTGGAGTGATTGCAGCTGCCCTGGTCATAGCTATCGGTTATCTGTCGAAACTGCCTGAAACGTATACCTGGATACCGTTTTATTTTCTGGCTATCGTCATATTCGGATTCGTTACCTGGAGCGGCGGATTCTACGGTATCCAGACACCGCATCACGATTTTCGTCGTTTCCAGAAGGACCTCGATGAGGGCAGGCATGTGTTTTTTATAGACCTTGACCCTTCACAGGAAACTATCGTCAACGAAATTAAAACCAAACATCCACATCTGTCTGACGCAGGAACAGGAAGCGCTACTCCACGATGGATTGTTATGGGACAGCAGAGTTTTAAAGACATTACAACAACCACGTTCCCATAAGAAATAAACAAGTTACTACATAGGAGATAACCATGAATGTTTCACTTGAATCTTTCCCAAACGCCCCTGATGACTGGGATATCGATAAAGCCGTAGAAATCGCCCGGGAAGATGGCATAACGTTAAGCGACGACCACTGGGAACTAGTTCGAGCACTGCAGGAATATTATCACAAGGTCGAGTTTCCTCATCTACGCCAGATCAAAGATGCACTCGATGAAAAATTTCACTCTCGTGGTGGCATGAAATATCTTTACCAGATTATGCCTGGAGGCCCGGTCGCCGAAGGTTGCCGGCTTGCCGGGCTTAATGTGCCAGCAGGTGCAATCGACAAATCGTTTGGCAGTACAGCATAAGATTCAGGTTAGCAGCGCATTATTCTCTGATAATGTAACAACGCCCTTGTTTCAAACAGTAGACCCTGACCAGATTCATCAAACAATGAACCTGGTCAGGGTCTGTTTTTATCTATACCGCGTGGGCAGACCCGGCGAACTAGAGGTCTCTGTGAATCCAGTCCGCTCCCAGGGTACCCTGCAGGCGCTCAAGGTAGCTGTCACTGTTCACCCACTCAAGCATATGCTCGGCATTTTCCAGCTGTCCCTGCAGGTCGCCCCAAAGATCCGTGACCGACTCGTTTATCTCGTCCATCTTCTGTTCTATATAATCTCGATTCATCTCCCACAATGCCGCGTCACGCTGTCGCTTGATGAATAGACGCTTTTTGTACCAGTCACTATTTAACAGGTAGTCGAGAGTAAACATCTCACGTATCGAAGGATCATCGATAGTTTTACCCTGGTACTGACCTTCTGCCATTATGCATAAAACAGCCTGTAACGGCGGGCAGGCGTCATTGATCGAACCATCTTCAAAATATGCTTTAGCTACTTTTTTCTGTGCTTCGACGATATTGTTGATACCATCAACATAAGCCTCCAGTCCCTGCACTTCCGGCCGCAACATCTCCTCATCAAACACGATGGTCGGGCTATCAAATACCTTGCCGAAAAAGGCGTGAACAAATTTTTCAGTTATACGGTAACCCAGACGGCTGGCGTAAATTGTCTTACCTTCATACTCGAAGTCTTCTATCTTTTCCAGGTGACCATGTTCGATCAGATACCCGGGGTCACGTTGTTTGATCGGTAATCGACACCAGATTTCAGGGATCAACATACTGATATCATGATCAACACGGCGGTTTGTACCGATATATCCTGCGGCAGAGGAATAACCTGCATAATCACATAATATCGCAGAGACCAGTGCGTTATTTAAATCAGCTGTTGTCGAAAGGGCATTGAACGGGCCTTTCGTCAAAGCGCCTTCAGAACCAGCACCTGTGGTGGAGGGTGACTTTCCGGTCAGGCTGCATATCAGATCCATGAACAACTCGGGCAGTTCCTGATAATGAATCGGGTTGTAAACAGCCAATGGTCGAATGCCCGCAGCCTTGTCTTCCGGATTATTCCTGCGCCCCTGTAAGACGGCATTAACGGGAAAATACACCGGTTCATCGAGCGATAAACCGCGCGACAGCCTGGTTCCGGTTTGCGCAAGATATAAACTTCTCGGATTTACCAGGTCAGGCCTTTTTTGTAGATAACGTACATTTTTACTGGGCTGGCCATCAACGATGCGGGGGTGGGCTGAAGAAACAAAGTATTCACCTTCTGCAGTAGCAGCAAGACGAATCAATGATTGCATCGGCGCCGAGTAATCCTGGAAGTTAATCGCATCCTCAACTAACTCGCGTGCATCATCCGATGTTAGCGGTTCAAAATTTGAAATAAAATTACTCTGTTCAGAAAGATCGGACTCAGCTTGTTTATCCAGGCCCCGGTTAATCGCATCATCAGGTTTCTGGAATAAACGGTTTTCACAGTTCTTCACAATCTTGACACTGGGATTTTTATACCGACGATTCAATTTACCCTCAACGTAACTCGCGGGGATTACGGTAGAAGCTGTTATATCATCTTCTGTTTGTACTTTTGTCGCAGCGACAAAATCCTGTCGTAATTTATATATACGCCAGGTGCCGTCACCCCTCACGCCGACACGAAGATAGCTGGTAATCATCTTACGGCCATCATACTTTAGTTCATGACCCGGGTATCCATTGACCTCATCGACCGAGAAGTGCTTTCGCCAGTCATCGCCCCACTCTGTTTTATAAAAACGCTTGATCAGATAAACCAGCGCCAGGATATGTTGCGGGATACTCTCCAGCCACTGATTATATTCATCAGTGTAGGTCTCTGCCGAAGGTGTCAGTAAGCGTATAACTGATCCCAGGCTGCGCTTGCTGGTCAGCACGTTACGGTCGTCATTGGTCGAACTGTCACGACGCCTTTTGGAATAGTCGTAATTAAAGATAGCTTCAACCTGATCAAGGTCTTTTTCGAAATCACCGACAAATATCGGTCCGGATATCATCGAGTCCTGAATCGATTTTGATATTTCAGACTTGCCGCCACCAGAAACGGTACTGGGTTTATGGCAAAAAGTGCCCTCACCCAGTGTACCCAGCAGGCGCCAGCTAGGTGCCTGCGGATGCTTCTGTAAATGTACCTTGAAGCCACTGGGATAAACATAGGTATGATCAACCTGCAATTTGATCTGTTGCGTTTGCCCGTCTTTAGACCAGCTTATTCTCTGCTGCTCCATATCGACATGCGCAGTTTCCGGGATATAGATGATATCTGAATAGATATTGTCTATTGCATAACCTTCGGGCTTTACAGTGATGCCACCTTCCAGCTGTTTGCATAAACGTGCAAAAGTATGATCCCGCATTTCATCTTCAATTTTTGGTAAATAATAATTACCCAGATTGAAACGTGGAAAGGCGACCGCTCCGCCAGAGTGTTCTTCTTCTACACCACCAAACAGGTTTGCTGAAAAGCTGATCTGCGATTTGATTTCTTTCTTGCTGTAGCCAAAATAGTTATCGGCAATGATAGTCACTATGACGCCATCCATATCTCGGCAGACAACCTTAAAAGCACCGCCATCGTTATAAAGTTCGTCATCATTTTTCCAGCACATACCATCTTTGCGCTGCCGTTGTGTGGCATCATCATAATGTGGCAGGCCGAGTGCTTTTTTGCTGAGTTTGGTCAGGTGCGGCGCCAGGATGACGCAGCCACTGTGGCCGGTCCAGTGATCGATATCAAGCGCAGCGTCATTTTCAGATAAGAACGGATCACCGCCATTGCCAAAGATAGATTCAACAAAATCAAGGTTGGAGACCAGTGTGCCTGGTGCAAAAAACCGTGTTTCCAGGCTCTTTTCAGGCAGCACTCCTTCTACTTCCGGACGCACAATAGGGCGCAATAACAATGAAACCCATAAATCGGCCGGCTTATCCTGTCCACTGGTAATGGGCAGACTTAATAACTCGGCAGGCGGATCGAGCGCTACCTGTAACAGGTTGGCGTAAACATCAACCGGCACTGATTTTTTATCTGCCGGTACTGGCAAACCGCCTTCGACGATATGAAATACACCCGATGTGGTTCGACGGTCATTTTTAGGGTTATGCAGCACGCCCTGTATCAGGCGGTACGATTCGATCAGGTCAGACTTGTAGGTATTGCTGTTATATGGCAGAGACAATTCGCGAGCGATGCCCTCTTCATTCAGGTTAAAAGTCTCACCAGGTAATTTGATCTCGATATCGACGCCATTACGTTGTAAATAATTATTCAGGAAATTCTGAATACGCTGGTCGGCCGGGCACCGGTATTCAGCCAGTAGCTGACGCTGGGCTGAATAATTTTTTAACAGGCTATCAGCAACAGCAAGATAACCACGGTCGGAACTTAGCTGGCAGCGATGACCAAGAGAAGCAAGTTGTAAACAGATATGCTGTAAAGCAATCTGGCGTTTATCGACGGATCTTCTTTCTGGGAAGGAAAATTTTTTTGATGAATTCATAACGGTGGCCAAAACGTAAACCTCAACAACAGCGATTGCTCGTGGGACGCTAATTTTAGAGGTGTCAGCTCAATTTATCCAATCGAATTGCTTCTATATTAATGCAACATAAAATACTAATAATCATAAAATCAACAGCTTAGCATAACTGTCAACCAAGATTGCACCAAGGCGGTGCATGTTAGAAATATTTTTTTATGGCGTACACAAAAAAAGCCCCGGCAAATTTACGCATGCCGGGGCTGACTTAAAAAAGTGTAACTCAAAAATTAACTATATCTCATCATCGACTACGCCTTGACCGCCTGTAATCCTGGCCTGTTGCTCATCGATCAGCTGCTGTTCGCGCTTTAACTTCAACATCGCCTCTTCATATCGTCGTATTTTTTCTGCCTGCTCTGCTTCAGCCTGCTGTTTTAATTTAGCTTCTTTTTCAGCCTGCTGAATCGCCAGCTCTTCTGCACTCGGCTGCTGTGTAGTCGCGGCTTCACGAGTCTCGATATTCAGCGAAGCTGACACGACTTTTTGCTTGGCCTTGTTCTTCGCAACCATTTCACCCTGAATCGCAGCTATCTGTTTATCAACGTTGGCCACCCCCAGTATTCTGACCTGTTTGAGTAATTCCAGCGACTTATCGAGATCTTTGTCCACACCGATACCGTCTCTGTAGAGCTGTCCAAGTAAAAAGATTGCCTGGCCTTCATGTTTATCTGCATCTGATTTAACACTATTCAGCCAGTCGGCATTTTTAGCGGGATCATAACCTGTTTCCTTTACTGTAAGGTAAATGCTGCGCTGTCTGGCGGGCACGAAATCAGCTTCTGCTGCTCGGTCATACCAGAGCTTCGCCTGTTCTATATCTGCTGAAACACCGTCTCCCATTTCATACATAGTGGCCAGCTTGTATTGTGCCTGCACATTGCCGTTCGTCGCCAGCTTCTGCTGAAATTTGAAGATATTACTGGATTGACTGGCCAAAGCTTCCGCAGCTGCTGTTGCAGGTAAAGCTATGGAAGTAATGAGCAGTAGCAGTGTAACTGTGAAGTGATTGGATTGTTTCATCATATGCACCTGATCAAGAAACGAAGTCTATTTCTGCACATTTATGATGTAACACTCTATCAATATGTCATATTACAAACAAAATCAAGCGTTTTAAAAATTTAAGGAATTATATCCGTTATTTCTTTTTGGGCCTGAGCCAGCCTTTTATTGACTTTTGTGCGACACGGCTCAAGGTCAGAGTGTCGTCTTCGGTATTTTTAGTTATCGTCGTGCCTGCTGCAATAGTGGCATTTTCACCAATAGTTACTGGTGCAACCAGCTGTGTATCTGAACCGATAAACGCACCATCTTTTATGATTGTTTTATATTTATTTGCGCCATCATAGTTACAGGTGATGGTGCCGGCTCCGATATTTACATTTTTACCGATCTCACTGTCACCCAGGTAACTCAGGTGGCTGGCCTTGCTG
>Ga0102954_1000509_pt1 | contig 11906 bp, 13 predicted proteins | sample SalPonA_C_H2O_MG_FD_78511 | JGI IMG/M metagenome (GOLD analysis project Ga0102954, IMG submission 78511) | Water microbial communities from South San Francisco under conditions of wetland restoration - Salt Pond MetaG R2A_C_H2O_MG | ecosystem: Environmental > Aquatic > Non-marine Saline and... | reverse complement strand
TTTACAAAATTCTCATCAATCTTTACAGGCGTCATAAATTTGCATTTTAATATATTTGCAAAATCAGTCCATACTTTATAGCTTCTGTAAATAACTTCGTTATAATTCTTATCATTATTAAGATTGATAGTAAATTTTGAACCACTATAAGTAGATGATTTTATATCAGGATTTATCACTTCAAAGGAGACTTTAGTTTTATCTTTAAGTTCATTTGATAAATACTCATTTATTTCAAATAATTCTTCATTTAAAAATCTTCTCATAGGCTTTTTAAATACTCCCTTAAAGCATGTCTAGAACCTCTATCAACCAAATTAAATACTTTATCAATATCATCTCTGAGTTGTGATTTCATATGACCTTTTACTTTCATGAACTTTATACTTTTGTTTTCAATCATATGATAAAACTTGATATATAGGTCTTTATTTTTTTTAACTTTTCCAGTACTTGAGATAAAGTTACTTTTAATAAGTTTTTCTTTTCTTTTAATTAAACTTAATATATTTTGACAATCAGTAAAAACAATAATATTACACTCATTACAATCTTGTTCTTCTAAAGCCCATAAAAGTGTTTGTAATTCTAATTTTGTTGAAGATGTATCTTCAAATTTTTTTGTAAGAACTTTATCTTTGAAATCTTTTTGATTTAGTTTTACACTATAATCTTCTTCATTAATTTTTAAATAAGCTCCAAAGCCTATTTTCGTTTGGGGATTTACACTAGAATCTGTAAAAAGCATTATATTTTTCATTGAGACATTATAATCTGTTTTTCATTACAATAGAAATAAAAATTCTAATTTTTAGGTAAAAGATGAAAGAAACGAAATATATCCATATATTTGCATACATTTTATATACACCATTAGTAATATTATGGTTGTTGTTATGTTTTCTTATTTCACTTATTGGAATGCTGTTAATTAAAAAAAGAGTAATTATAGACTTAGATAAAGTAAAAAATAGAGAGACTATATGCAGTGTTTTAAACAAAAAAAATCTTATAACAGATGAAGAATATGAATTTGAAACAGTTGATGTAGCTTCATTATATGATGAGTTAACTTTTAGAGGATATTTATTTGTCTTAAATCCTATAATTTATCTATTAAAAAAATATACTTTCGCTGATAAATTTATACTGTACATTGTAAAAAAATGGATGCTTCTTCATCATTTTGAAAATAAAAACAATAAAAAACCTAAAACTTTCTTCTCAATATTAATGCAAACATGTGTGATTTTAGCAGGATATGTGGGACAAGTACTATATAGAATCAATCCAAATACATAAAAATTATATCTTAATTTCAAAAAGTTACAGTTTAATTTAAAGTTAATCTTATTTTAGTGATAATCAATTATAAAATTTTACTAAAGGATAATTATGAAAAAAACTATTTCGATAATTGCATTAAGTGCAATTGTAGCTACACAAGTTCAAGCAGCAACAACATGGAATGTATCTCTTTGGGGAAAACAAAGAGCATTTACTGAAAATGTAGAAAAATTAGCACAGTTAGTTGAAGCTAAAACTAACGGTGAATTTAAATTAAATATATCTTATGGTGGATTATCTAAATCTAAAGAGAACCTAGATGGTATCTCAATTGGTGCATTTGAAATGGCACAGTTTTGTTCATTTTATCATAAAGGTAAAAACCCAACAATTACAGTAACAGAATTACCATTCTCAAAGGACTTAAGTCTTGCAAAAATCACTGAAATCTATCAAAAAGTTTACAAACATCCAATAGTTGTAAAAGATTTAGCAAGATGGAATGCAACTCTATTAATGCCAACTCCAATGCCACAATATAATATTGTTTCAAAATCTGATGATTTTAACTCACTAGAGGACTTTGAGGGATTAAGAGTAAGAGGTCCTGGTGGAATTATGGGTGTTTTAGGAAAATTAGGTGCAATAAAAACTAGTGTTCCTTTCTCAGAAGTTAGACAAGCTATGAATTCAGGTGTAATTGATGGTGCTTCATTTGCTCCCCATGCACACTTAGCTACAAAATCATACAAAGTTGGTAATTGGGTGACAACAAATCTAAATTTAGGTTCAGCTAACTGTCCTGTTGTTGTAAATACAGATGCACTAAATAGTTTATCTAAGAAAAATAGAGATGCATTATTGGGTTCAGTTGATGAAGCATTAGAATACTATGTAAAAAATTATGATGAAAACACAACAAAAAAATATGAAGAAGAATTAAAAAAATCAGGTATGAAAATTGTTACATTTAATGAAGAACAAACTAAAAAATTAAATGAATTATCTCAATCTGTAAATGATGAGTGGATTAAAACATATTCTAAACAATTTAATTCTCAAGAATTATTTGATTACACTAAAAAACTATTTAACGAATAGAAACTTATCATGTCACTAGAATCAAAAATAAAAACCGATCAAACTAAACTTAGTTTAATTGATCGGTTATTTTTTAAACTTGAAAGTTTAATGGGTTTAATCGGTGGAATCGTAATTTTTTTAGTTGTTGGAATATCTACAGTAAATATACTAGGTAGATGGCTTTTTAATATGCCTGTAAATGGTTATATTGATTGGATAGAACAATTTATGGCATTTTTAGCCCTACTAGGTGTAGCCTATACTCAAAGAGAAGGTGGTCACATTAGAATGGATATGCTAGTTTCAAGATTAAAAGGAAGGTTGTTATATACAACTGAACTATTAACTACTTCGATGATATTTCTAGTGACTTTAGTTTTAATTTATGGTTCATATTTACATTTTTTAAGAGCTTATCAAAATGGAGATACATCTTTAGATATTGGTTTACAAATATGGCCTGCAAAACTTGTAGTTCCTGTTGCTTTAACGCTATTAGCATTAAGATTAATAATTCAAATGTGGGCATATATAAGAGCAATTAAAAACAATGATCCAGATCCTGTTGCAGTACCAAAAATAGAAAATCCAGCACAAGCTGTTGAATCAGAAAATAAGTCATATGGAATAGACAAATGAATATTATAGAAATAATGGGAAATATGGATAAACTTGATATAGGTATTACGGTTACTTGTATCATGTTATTTATGGTTATTATTGGTATGAGAGTTGCATTTGCTGCAGCTATTGCTGGTTTTTTAGGATTAGTTTGGATATTTAGTGCAAAATTTGGATTTGAAAAAGGTTTTATGATTGCTGTAAAAATGGCAGGAACAATTCCCCATTCAAAAGTATCATCTTTGGCATTATCTTTAATTCCTGCATTTATATTAATCGGGTTTTTAGCTTATCATACAGGTCTAACAAAAGCTTTATTTGAAGCTTCTAAAAGATGGGTTGGATGGCTTCCTGGTGGAATGGGTGTGTCTACTGTATTTTCAGCTGCTGGTTTTGCTGCTGTATCAGGGGCATCTTTAGCTACATCAGCTGTATTTGCAAAAATAGCCGTACCTGAGATGTTGAAGTTAGGATATAACAAAAGATTTGCTGCAGGTGTTGTGGCAGCTAGTGGTACTTTAGCTTCACTAATTCCACCTTCAGCTATATTAGTAATATATGCAATTATTGTTGAACAAGATGTTGGTGCATTATTAATGGCAGGTTTTTTACCTGGTATTGCATCTGCATTAATATATGTGGGATTAGTTGTAGGTTTAGCTTTAATGAACAAAGACTTTGGTCCTTCAATTAAAGGTTATACTTGGAAAGAAAGATTTGAGTCTTTACCTGGAACTCTTCCTGTGTTTTCGGTAATCGCAATTATAATAATATGTATTTATGGTGGAGTAGGAACTCCAACTGAAGCTGGTTCATTAGGTGTATTTATCATTTTTTTAATGGCTTTATACAAAGGTATGAAACTTGGGGATTTAAAAAATGTTTTAATAGAAACATCAAAATTAACTGTAATGATTTTTACAATAATTTGGGGTGTTTTAATTTATGTTAGATTCTTAGGATTTGCAGAATTACCTGATGCATTTTCAAACTGGATTGTAAGTTTAGATCATAGTCCTATGATAACTTTAATTGCAATTTTATGTATTTATGCAATATTAGGTATGTTTATGGATGCTATTGGAATGCTTCTTTTAACTTTACCAATTACATATCCTGCTGTTATGGCATTAAATGGTGGAGAGTTTGTAAGTGCTGCTGATAGTGCCTTTGGACTTTCAGGTCCTGCTTGTGCTATTTGGTTTGGTATTATTGTTGTAAAAATGGCAGAACTTTGTTTAATCACCCCTCCAATTGGATTAAACTGTTTTGTTGTAGCAAGTGTTAGAGAAGAGTGTTCAGTTCAAGATGTTTATAGAGGAACTACACCATTTTTTATCGCTGATGTTGTAACTATTGCTGTTTTAATAGCAATACCAGGAATAGTTCTTTGGCTACCTCAACTTATAGGTCTTGTTTAAAAAGTCATGCTTAAGCATGACTTTTTTTATTCTACTAATTAAAATATTTCTATGACAAATTGAAATATTTTATAAAATCTACAATATATTTAATTATAATACTTCCAATATTTAACAAAGGTTTGCAATGGCAAAGAAAAAATCATCTCTTTTTGAATGTCAACACTGTGGAGAACAAAGTACAAAATGGCTTGGAAAATGTCCAGGTTGTGGTAGTTGGGATAGTTTTATTGAACTAAATCAAGAGCAACAAGAAGTTTTAAAACAAACTACAAAAGTTGTTAATACTACTTCAAAAGCAAAACCGATTACTCAAATACAACAAGATGATGTAACTAGATTTTCTTCATGTAATGATGAGTTTGATTTAGTTTTAGGTGGAGGTATTGTCCCTGGAAGTTTAACTTTAATAGGTGGAAGTCCTGGTGTTGGTAAATCAACTTTACTTCTAAAAGTAGCAGGAAGTATAGCAGGAAGTGGAAAAAAAGTTTTATATGTATCAGGTGAAGAGAGTGCTGGACAAATAAAATTAAGAGCAAATAGACTTGAAGCAAATCATGATGATTTATATTTATTAAGTGAAATAAAACTTGAGGAAATACAAGATGAACTTCTAAGACAAGATTACGAAGTTTGTATTATTGACTCCATTCAAACTATTTATTCTTCAAATCTTACAAGTGCCCCAGGAAGTGTTTCTCAAGTTAGAGAAATTACTTTTGAACTTATGAGAAAAGCAAAAGAAACAAACCTAGCAATGTTTATAATCGGACATATTACAAAAGAAGGAAGTATAGCAGGACCTAGAGTTTTAGAACATATGGTTGATACAGTTTTATACTTTGAAGGTGAAGCATCAAAAGAGATAAGAATGCTAAGAGGTTTTAAAAATAGGTTTGGTTCAACTAGCGAAATTGGTATTTTTGAAATGACATCAGAAGGATTAATGAGTGCAAAAGATATAAATTCAAAATTCTTTGATAAAAGTAAACCTCAAAGTGGTTCTGCTTTAACAGTTGTTATGGAAGGAAGTCGTGCTTTAATACTTGAAGTACAAGCTTTAGTAACTGAAAGTACTTATCCAAATCCAAAAAGAAGTGCCACAGGATTTGATGTAAATAGATTAAATATGCTTTTGGCATTACTTGAAAAGAAAATAGATTTACCTTTAAATACCTATGATGTTTTTATAAATATTTCAGGTGGAATAAAAATTAAAGAAAGTTCAGCTGATTTAGCTGTAATTGCTGCAATTATTTCAAGTTTTAGAAATCGACCATTATCAAAAGAATCTGTTTTTGTGGGAGAAGTTTCACTAACAGGAGAGATAAAAGATGTTTACAGTATTGATTTAAGATTAAAAGAAGCACAAGCACAAGGTATCAAAAAAGCTGTATTAGCTTTAAAACCAAGTTTAAAGTTAGATCTAAAATCTTATCCTGTTGATGAAGTTACAAAAATGTTAGAGCTATTTTAAATAGCTCTAACTAATCAAACCTTTTAAATTTAGTTTCATCCTCTTGATCTTCTTTACTTGAATTTTTAAACTTCCATATTGTAATAAAATATTTAAATGACAAATAGGTAAAAAACATTGCTATAAAAAACATAATTAAGTACATGATTATAATTAAAATTTCCATTAATTATTATACACTTTGTTTTTATAAAGTTTAGATATAATACGCGAAATTACAAGGATGATAAAAGTGATAGAGCTTGATAATAATACCTCATTTGAGTTTGATTTAGACAAATTACAAACTATTGCAGATGAGTTAACTGCAAAGGATTTTGAACTTATCATTACAAATAATGAAGAGATTCAAATACTAAATAAAGAACATAGAAACATAGATAAAGCTACAGATGTATTAAGTTTTCCTATGGAATTTGATATGCCTAATATGCCTTTAGGTTCAATTGTTATTTCTTTAGATTATGTCGAAGAAAAAGCAAGTGAATATTCACATTCAAAAGAAGATGAATTAACACTTTTATTTATCCATGGACTTCTTCACTTAATGGGCTTTGACCATGAAGTTGATAATGGTGAGCATAGACAAAAAGAAGAAGAATTAATAAAAAAATATAAACTACCTGATAGTTTAATTGTAAGGAATTCATAAAATATGGATATTTTAATATTTATTGTTTCAATGGGGGCATTAATTTATGGTGCTGATTTTATTATAGAACAAAGTGAGAAAATTGCTTTAAAATATAATATTTCAAATTTTGTAATTGGTGCAACATTAGTAGCTTTGGGAACTAGTTTACCTGAAATGGCAGTATCAATTTCTGCTTCATTTAAAGGAAGTGCTGATATTGCTGTTGCAAACGTAATAGGTAGTACTATTTTCAATATCTCTTTGGTTCTTGGGGTGACATTTTTAATTGCTAAAAAAATTGCGCCAAATAGAGATTTATTTGCTAAAGATTCAGCTTGGGCATTATTTCCAATATTAATATTTGTATTAATGGGAATTGATGGAAAATTAAATATGGTAGATGGTATTTTATTTTTAATACTAATGGCTGGATATTTAACATTTCTTATTTCATCTAATCAAGTTGATGAAGTTGATGAAGATTTAGCAAAGGATGAATTCTCTTGGCCTAAATCTGTTGCCCTACTTTTAGTTGGATTTGCATTTGTTATTGGTGGAGCAGACTTTGCTATTGATAGTGCTGGTAATATTGCTAGAGATTTTGGAATTAGTGAGTGGGTTATTGGATTATTTTTAGTTGCATTTGGTACAAGTTTACCTGAATTAATGATTTCAATAAAATCAGCACTAAGAAATAATGCAGATTTAGCAATTGGAAATATTATAGGTTCAAATGTTGCAAACTTTACAATGGTTTTAGGATTAGCATCAATTGTAAATCCATTAAATGTAGATTTAACAGGAAACTTCTTTGATATAGCAGCTGCATTTATAGCTTCAATAATGTTAGTGTTTATTACAGCAAATAGACTTTATAATAAAAGTGCGGGAATAGCTTTAATGGTTATTTTAGCGCTAGTAATTCAAAATAGTTTAACAGCATAAGCTGTTAAACTATTTTTGAATATTTATTTAGAACAGTCTTCACAAACTCCAGTGAAAACTAAATCTACAGAATCTACTTTAAAAGTAGTGATTGTAGATAATTGACCTAATGCATCTTCTACATTAATCTCAATATCTTGAATCTTTCCACATGATGAACATACACAATGTGCATGCTCAGCTTTAGTTAATTCAAAAACTGATTTTGCATTTGGTATTTTTACTTCAGCAATAAATAGTTTTTCGATCATTGAATTAACATTTTTATAAATTGTAGCTAAAGAAATACTTGGAAACTTATCTAATAGTTTCTTATATAAGTCATCTATATTCATATGACCATTTTTATATAATTCTTCAACTATGGCAATTCTTTGTGGAGTAACTTTTAAATTGTAATCTTTTAATAACGTTGTATAATTATTCATTAGATACTCCTTAATTTTTAAAAAGAACAATAATAATATAGTTCAATTTGTAAAAGTATATCATTTTTTTCTTAAAATATTTTATTTATGGATAAAAATTATCAAATAATAATACAAATTTAAGCAATTTCAAAGAAAATCTCATATATACTTCTCTTATGGAAAAAAATTATCCATTGATAAAATTTATATCATATTGATAATTATAATCAAAATAACAAAAAGGATTTTTAAATGAGACAATACGAAACTTATAAATGTAATAAATGTGGAAACGAAGTAGAAGTACAAAATGTTGGTGGTGGTACATTATCATGTTGTGGTCAAGAAATGGAAATGATTACTGAAAACTTAACAGCAGTAAATTTAATGAAAGCATTTGCTGGTGAATCACAAGCTAGAAATAAATATGAATTTTTTGCAGAAGTTGCATTTAATGAAGGTTTACATAGAATTGCTAGATTCTTTCAAGAAGCGGCAGACAATGAAAAATATCATGCAATGGCTGAATTTAAAGCTTACAATAAATTAGTAAATGATGTAGAACTTGATTCAACTAAGAAAAACATTCAATATGCTGCTGATGGTGAAAAATATGAGCATGAAGAAATGTATCCAAACTTTGAAGCGATTGCAAAAGAAGAAGGTTTAAAAGAAATTGCAAGAATGTTTAAAGCAATCGGAAAAGTTGAAGTTGAACATGAAAAAGAGTACTTAGAATTAAAACAAGCATTAATTGATGAAGGTTTCTTAGAGTCTGATGAAGAAGAAGAATGGGTATGTGAAGTATGTGGTCACGTTCATAGAGGTAAAAAACCTCCAGGTGCATGTCCTTTATGTAGAGTAGAAAAAGAATACTTCAAAAAAAGAAATAAAGACGTAACAGTTGGATAATTTTTAAATATTTTTTATAAGTCTTTAAATATATAAACTTCGGTAAAATACTATAAATTTTACCGGAGTTATTTTTGATTAAACTATTAATCTTATCTTTTTTAGCAATAAACTTATTTGCTAAAACTTTCACCATAGCTTCTTACAATGTTGAAAATCTTTTTGACTTAAATCTTCAAGGTACAGAATATAAAGAGTACATTCCAAACAACAAATATAATTGGAATAAAAAATCTTTTGAAGCAAAAATCTCAAATATAATAAAAGTGATAAAACAATTAGATGCAGATATAATTGCATTACAAGAAATAGAAAATGAAAAACTTCTAATACTTTTAAAACAAAAACTACCAAATTATAAATATCACTCTTTTGCTAAAATGAAAAACTCAAGTATTGGTTTAGGGTTTTTATCAAAAATTGAAATTATTGATAATAAAAGAATTGATGTTAATTTCAAAAAAAAGAGATTTAGACCTATACTAGAAACTGTTTTTGAAATTGAAAATATTAAATTTTCTATATTTAATAATCACTGGCCATCTAAAAGATCCAGTGAAAGTTATAGAGTAAAATATGCTTTAGCTTTAAATAAATATATCAAAAAGTTTCAAAATGACTATGATTACATTTTATTGGGTGATTTTAATTCAAATTATGATGAATTCAAAACATTAAAATATCTTGAAAACTTAAATGATACTCAAGGTTTAACAGGAATAAATGATGTTTTAAAAACAATAAAAGATTACAAATACATTCAACAAAATCAAATTGATGATAGTACACATTATAATTTATGGCTAGAAATTCCTTTAAGTCAAAGATTTTCTTCAAAATATAGAGGAGAAAACAATACACCAGATAATATAATTTTACCAAGTGCTTTGTTTGATAATAAAAAACTATCATATGTTGATGATAGTTTTAAAGTTCATATAAATGATGAATTATATTTCAACAATCAAATATACAGATGGCAAACTGATTATAAAAAAAGACATAAAGCTGAAGGTTTTTCAGATCATTTACCTATAATTGCAACTTTTTCAACTGATAAATTTAGACTAAAAGAAAACAAAGAAAATTTAAAAAACATTAAAATATCTGATTTATATAAAATAAATAAAATAGAAGATTATTCAATTTTAGAAAATGTATCTGTAATTTACAAACACAAAAATAATGCAATTATTAAACAAAATAATGACCGAGCCATATATTTATATAAAACTGCTCAAGAATTAAAAAATGGTTTTAATTATGACCTTAAAATTTTAAAATTAGATGAGTTTAATGGTCTCAAAGAGATTAAAGAAATAGTAGTTTTAAATGAAAAAGATAGAATTAATCCAAAAAATTATTTTATAGATGCAAATAAAATTGATTTATTTAATACAAAATTTCAAAATGAAATTATTACCAATTTAACTGGTATTTACAACAATGGATACTTAAACTTTAAAGATGGGAAAATTAAACTATATAGTAAAGATAAATCTCTATTACCAAGAAATAATGAAAAAATTAATATACTAAACTCTCATTTAGGTACATTTAGAGGAAAAATACAATTGAACATATATAAAAAATCTGACTATGAAGTAATTTCAAATGCTAATTAAATCAATTTTTACAAATAGTTCAGGGATACTTGTTTCAAGAATTTTAGGTTTTATTAGAGATTTATTAACAGCTTCAATTTTAGGAGCAAATGTTTATTCAGATATATTTTTTGTGGCCTTTAAGTTCCCTAATCTTTTTAGAAGAATATTTGCAGAAGGTGCATTTACTCAAGCATTTATTCCAAGTTATGCAAACTCAAATCACAAAATAAGATTTTCATCTATTGTATTTTTACAAATATTTGCTTTTTTAATAGTTTTATCTTTATTTGTAACCCTATTTTCACATTTAGTTACAAAAGCTATAGCTATAGGTTTTGATGATGCTACTATTGATTTAGCAGCACCTCTTTTTGCAATAAATTTTTATTATTTACCAATGATTTTTGTAGTTACATTTGCAGCTGCTTTACTTCAATATAAAAATCACTTTGCTACAACTGCTTTTTCAACAGCACTACTAAATTTAGCTTTGATAGCCGCATTATTAATATCACAAGATATGGAAAAATATGATATTACTTTTTATTTATCATATGGAGTTTTAGTTGGTGGATTATTACAAATCATTACTCATTTAATAGCTTTAAAAAAACATAATTTATGTAAAGTATTTCACTTTAAAAAACACAAGAAAAAAGAAGAAAACAAGTTTTATAAAAACTTTGTTGCAGCTACTTTAGGTAGTTCAACTTCACATATTTCTGCTTTTATTGATACATGGTTAGCATCATTTTTAATGAGTGGTTCAATTTCATACCTTTATTATGGAAATAGAGTTTTTCAACTTCCTCTAGCTTTATTTGCAATTGCAACATCAATAGCACTATTTCCAATGATTGCAAAAGCAATAAAAAATAGTGATGAAAATAAAGCTTTAAAACTTATGAAAAAATCTTCTTTGATTTTATTTGGATTACTAAGTATTGCAACATTTATAGGAATATTCTTTGATAAAGAAATCGTATGGTTACTTTTTGAAAGGGGAGCATTTACAAGTGAAGACACAAAAAATACAGCCTTAATTTTAACAATGTATTTAATAGGCTTATTACCTTTTGGTATCGCTAAAATATTTTCACTTTGGTTATATGCAAAACAGCAGCAATTTCTAGCGGCAAAAATTTCTATGCAAAGTTTAGGTTTTAATATAGTATTTTCACTAGCATTAATCTCTCCATATGGTGCAGCTGGTTTAGCTTTTGCATCAACTTTAAGTGGATTTATTCTATTTATTTTAACAATAAAAGCTTTTGGTTTCAAAAGGTTTATTGAAATGTTTAGATAAAATACATTTTTAATAAGAACTAGGATTTAAATGAAAGAATTTTATAGACACTATTTACCTTACATAAAAAACTACAAACTAAAGTTTTTCTTTGCAGTAATCGGTATGATTATGGTTGCAGGGGGAACAGCTGGAACAGTTTATATAATTGAACCTTTACTTGATAATATTTTCATAAATAAAAATGAAGAATTACTTTATAT
>Ga0102954_1000503_pt1 | contig 11982 bp, 9 predicted proteins | sample SalPonA_C_H2O_MG_FD_78511 | JGI IMG/M metagenome (GOLD analysis project Ga0102954, IMG submission 78511) | Water microbial communities from South San Francisco under conditions of wetland restoration - Salt Pond MetaG R2A_C_H2O_MG | ecosystem: Environmental > Aquatic > Non-marine Saline and... | reverse complement strand
TAAAAATGTTAGAAGAATCTCTAATTATTTATAAAAAAATGACTACAGAAGACGAAGCAACCTTTAAAGGTGAATACTATGAAATTAATAATGCAATTAATCAACCAAAACCACTCCAAAAACCACATCCCCCTTTATGGGTATGCGGCGGAGGTGAAAAAGTAACTTTAAAACTTCTTGCAAAATATGGTGATTACGGCAATTGGGATGTCGACATTGAGGGGTTTAAACATAAATCAACCATTCTAAAACAACATTGTGAGGATCAGAATCGAACCTATGATGAAATTGGAAGAACATTACATACAAATGTAATTATTGGAGAAAACCAAGCTGACTTAGATAGTAAATTAAATAAAATCTCTGAAATAACATCCATTCCTACTGAAATGTATCTAAATAAACCCCTTGTTGGTCTTAAAAATGAAGTTTTTGAAAAACTAGATGAATTTGAATCCCATGGTTGTTCTTATTTGATAGCTTATATAGCAGATATAACATGGGGAAATACAGTGGAGATACTTAAAGAGAAGCTCTAAAATACGGAAGCCCCCAATGAAGAGGGCTTCCCAACAGGGCTGCGTATCACACTTAATTGAAACGCACTATAAGATTACCACGGCCTTTATCAAAAAGTAAAGTTATTTAACCAAAACTAGGACTTTTTGTATCTGGAACAAGAGATATCCAAACTTTTCCTTTAGGAATAAATAATTCGTTACCATTTGAATCTACAATATGAAAAGGATCAAGATTGGATCCTCTTTTCCAAAATGCATCGAGTAATTTTCCTTCATGTAGAATGATTGCTCTACCGTTACCAACAGTTTTTACAGATGGTAATTGCAATGGATGGATATAAGGCTCACAAAATAATGCTATTACTGTTGTTGTAGATATTTGTCCTTGGTTACCATTTGAATCTACCCAATTGTGAATATTACCATCGGAACTACCTTTGTATGCGTCATAGTAAGTTCTAACATAATTTGCACCATTCCAAGTCCACGTAGTTCTAGTCTGTGAAGAAAACGCTAACGTTAGGTAGGAGTTATTAGACCAACTAGTTAGGGAAGGTTCACCCCAAGCAAATAATGGTTGTGGGTTCGTATCTTTCACGTACCCTCTTCTAACTGCAAGTTTTTTTAGTTTTTCTGTATCTGCATAAAGATTATGGGGAGCTTTTCTATCTGAAATTCTAAAATACTCCGGTCTCGTGTCTGTTATTACAGGAACGCCAATATCAACTATTTCAGGAATCAAACCTCCTGTTGCCCCGCTGGCAACGAGAACTCCACCAAGGGGTCTTAACACTGTAGGGTCTGTAGGTCTAGCAGATCTTATTGGTCCATGATAAGTAGTATCACTTTGATAGAAAATATTGATAAACCTTGTCATACCACCTTCTACAAGAACTTCAACTACAGCATCTGCATTTTGAGGACCTGATTGAGGTCTAGCTCTAACATTATTATCATTTTTTATTCCAATAACAATCGAATTATTGGAACCAGGTGCCATAGGTAAACCATTAACTGGTGAATTTACTCCAGGTGTATAGTTTTGTGTATTTACTGGGCCTATAGATGAGTATGTTTTTTCTTTAGTTAAAGACCACCTAGCACCTAAATACGAATCTAATTCATTTTGCGAATTAACTTGAGCTATCTCCCCAAATCGATAAACAAAAACTGGATAAAAACACGGATCTGGAACCCATACATCACTGCTATTTACATAACCATCAACACACGTAGTATTGGGATTATAGTTTCTTAAATCGATAGCTGAACTTGATGAATTTGGTGTCGATACTTCAATTATATCTGCTTTCGAGTCAGCAACAATAGTCTCAGTTGTGTATGCGTTTTCACCTTTAGATAGAGCTACTAGTGTTTGTGGTCCAATAACTCCATCGGGAGAAAGACCAGCTTTTGATTGAAATTCTTTAACAGCACGTTTAGTACCTGGACCATTTATACCATCTATGCTGCTTGTATAAAGGCCAAGTTGTTTCAATATAATTTGAGCATCATTTATTTCCTGAGAAAATGAATCTGCATTTTCTATATTTTTTAACTCAACTATGCTTTTTTCTTTTTTTACTAATGTGGATTTGTTAAGTAATTTGTAGCAAGTCTCTGGTCCTAAAATTCCGTCCACTCCAGCATTATTACTACGTTGAAAGTCTTTAAGGGCATTAATGGAAAGTGGTCCTATCTCACCATCAATTTCTCCTGTGTAATAATTGTATGACTTCAGGACGATCTGTAACATAAATTGATTTCTTACAGGATGGTTTGCATATTCATCTACACATGAATAGTCAGCAGCAGGTTGAGAACTAAGTAATAAAATAGATAATATTAATGATTGAAACAATTAACTATTATTCCAAGTAATTTCTCCTGAAGTAGGAACTATATGTACCCACTGTGAACTCGGTGGCACTTTTATTGGTTCTTGATTTGAATCTGTAAAGGTAAATGGTTCTTTTATATCGTTTCTTCTCCAAGTTCCTTCGATTAAATTACCATTATTAAAAATTGTAACTGGGCCAACACCAACAGTTAGTATGCTTGGAAGAGTTGTGTTTTCATCATTGTAAAGAGGACCTTGGATAACAACTATTGTCTCTGTCTTTAAAATATCTGTATAATTTCCATCTTGAGTTATAAAATTATGAGCTACTGCTTCCTTTTTTTGTGAATATCCATCAATAATAAATCTTTCATAGCCACTATCTCCTAATTTCCAAATAATTGTTGAAAATTCGCTATATTTTACAGTTACCCTTGCTGCTCCTTCTTCCCAATTAGTTTGATTTTTACCAAATTCATACAGAGGTTCAGGCCCTGGCTGCAAGAAATAATATCCTTTATCATTTATAACACCCCTAACAAGTTCAGTATCAGCATACAGGTTATGCGGTGCATTTCTATTTGAAATTCTAAACATAGCTGGGGCTGAAGTTTCTTCCAAAACCGGTACACCAGATTCTCTAATGGTTGGAATTAATCCACCAGTAGCTCCAGAAACTATAAGAGTACCTCCAAGTGGCCTGATGACTGTTGGGTCAGTAGGTCTAGCAGAACGTATAGGTCCTAAATAACTTGATGATTTATCAAGGAAAAAGGCTAGAAATCTTGTCATTCCACCTTCTACGAGAATCTCAAATATTGCATCAGCTTCTTGTAGTCCTGACTGGGGCCTTGCATTAATATTATTATCAACCTTAAAAGCTAGGACCCTTCTTGGTCTTTTTAACCACAATTCTGGGGCTATTTCTAATCCAGTAAGTGCTGACATTCTTTCTATATCAAAAACATACTCTTCCACTACTTCTAAAGGTTTATCTGTTGAGTTTTGAGATGTAGTAGTTGTTTGATTGTCAGCTATTGTTGTTGGAGGGTTATTGGTTTCAACATCCGCTACTTCACTTGTTGAAGAGCATCCAATTAAAATTATAGATAGTGCAAGTAAAGAAAACTTTTTCATATTGCTATATTAGTGCTGAAAAAATTAACTTTATAAGGTTTCTTTTAGAATTATCAATTTGATAGTAAGTGAGATTCTTAAAAACCCGGCTACCCTTCTTGTTTGAAGTAAACCAAACAGGATCAATAAACGGTAACTTAAATTTTGAATAAAGCACTCCCTTTTGTGGGGATTCAAAGAAAAATGCATTATGTACATAACCTTGCCCACTTTGAATATTTGAGTCTTTATTCCCAGGAAAACCACCCCAAGGCATTGTAGGAATAATAAATCCAAGTGCTGGCCATTCGTTAATTGCTACTGTTCCATAATTTAAATTTTCTACATAATTATTGAGAATATGTTCATTTTTTTTGGATGAATAGTTTTTAATAAGAACAGCAACACCGAGGTTGCCCCACAGATCATTGGAGACATAACTTATAGCTTTATTAGAGAAATCTGTTTCGTCTTCGTATTCAATTTCTTTAAAAAATAGTGTGGAAGACCAGACTTCATTATTTTCAAAGTAATCGTTAAGTTCTAAATCTTTCGTTAAATGTGGTGTTGCGCAAGTCAGATCATTTACTTGTGTGAATTTATTATCAGACTTTAATGTTGTAAGTGTTTCAATACTATTTGGATAATACGCTAACCGGTCTTTCTCATTAGAAAGCTGTTTTTTAATTTCATGTATTAACGATGGTGTATGTCTCCAGTCTTTAGGTAAAACAATTACTTGAGCTGCTATACAATTAAATCCATTATTATTTAATTTTGCTGTGGCTATTTTCCGAGCTTGATATCTTATTTCAGATTTACTCCAATTTCCTGGGTGTATTATAAAAGGGGTTACATTACCTAGTTCAGTAGTAAAAGGTTTTTTATTTAATTTTTGTAATGTTTTTTTACCCTTTTCATTCTCCGACAGTAGCCGACCATAAACTATATTTTCATAAGTTTTATCTGATCCTGTTAGATGCATATTTGTTACTCCAGCATGATTGGTCATATATTGTGAAATATCTATATTTCCTTTTGTAACAATCATGAATCCTTTATCTATAAAGTTTTCAAAAACTTTTTCAAACACTGGTAGAAGGTAATCATTAACTGGATTTAACTTAAGCAAAATAGTATGTCTGTTAACAACCATGTCGTAGATCGTATCTAGAAGTGGTATTGATGAAACATTACCTGCACCAAGTATTAGAGTTATCCCCTTTTTAAAACCTAATCTGTTACCAAATCCTCTTGTTTCAACTATTGTTTTAGGCGTCATGTTTTTATTAAAATGAACATCAGCCTTGATAAAAGGAAATAATAGTTTTTCTATATTTTTATTTGGAAAAACTTGAATTCTATTTTTTTTAATCCGGTCTTCATTAACTAAGGATGCACTACCTGAAGTTAAATAGTCTATATAATACTGAAGACCTATTGTTGAGGCAAAGGGCCCTCCTAACCACTCTTCTCCTTCAGCAACAGTATTCTTTATCCCTTTATTGTCTGAGCCAATTGTTGCCCAAAAATATGCTATACCTTTAATGTTTTGAATTGACTCCTCAAACATAGAAGCTAGTTCTTTATTTGAAAGTTCTGAAAATGCTTGTGAATTTAACCGAAGAGTTGCTATATTTCTATCTACTTCTAAGGTTGAAACTGCCATACCAACAGTCTATTCAGTTAATTCAAGAAGTTCAAAATCTCCCCAGTGAACAGTAAGGTGTTTTGCAGGAATCAACTCATTGGGTCTACCTACAGGTAAGTTTTTAGGATAATCCGCAAGATTCACACCTGGTGCTGATAATTCTTCAACTATAAGTTTTATACTTTCAGCTAGATCGTCTAATGTTTCAACGGTCTGAGTTTCAGTTGGTTCAAACATTAATGCTTCTTCAACAATTAATGGAAAATATATTGTTGGAGAGTGAAATCCCTTGTCTAATAGAGCTTTTCCAACATCGTATGCTTTTATTTTGTGGGATTTTTTGAGATCTTTTACAGTAGCAACGAATTCATGCATGCATGGTTCATCATATGCTAATGGAAGATATTTAGAAACTTTAGAGCTAAGATATCTGGCATTCAGAACAGCATAAGCACCAAGTGTATCAAGTCCTTCCTTACCTAATAGTTTCATGTATACGAGAGCACGTAAAGCAACTAAAAAATTGCCATGGTAACCGTGCATTCTGCCAATACTAAATTTTGGTTTATACCAGTCATATTTTTCATTATCTTTTGTGACAATCGGACCAGGTAGATACTCTCTTAGAAAATCTTTTACAGCAACAGGTCCAGAACCAGGTCCACCACCCCCATGAGGTGTTGCGAAGGTTTTATGTAAATTAGAATGCACTATATCAAAGCCCATATCCCCCGGTCTGCAAACACCAACTATTGCATTTAAATTAGCTCCATCATAATATAACAAACCTCCGGCATCATGAATTATGTTTGATATTGTAAGAATTTCCTCTTCAAATAGACCACCTGTGTTTGGATTGGTAAGCATTAATCCAGCAGTATTTTCATTTACAAGTGATCGCAAATCTTCAATATTTACCATTCCTCGTTCATCTGTTGCGACTTCAACTACATTAAAACCTGCCATTTTTGCAGATGCTGGATTGGTGCCATGAGCAGAATCAGGAACAATAATGTCGACTTTGTGTTCTAGTTTTTGTTGTTCTAGATATTTTTTAATAATTAACAAACCAGTGAGCTCCCCAGAAGCACCAGCAGGAGGTTGGAAACTTGCATGATCCATTCCAGTAATTTCAACAAGATAGCTTTCTAAAATATTAAGAATTTTTAACGAGCCTTGTGTAAATTCTGCCGGAGTCGCTGGATGAGTATTTGAAAAATTTGAAATTGAAGCTACATAATCTGCAAATCTTGGATTGTATTTCATCGTACAAGAGCCTAAAGGATAAAAACCAAGGTCAACTGCGAAGTTTCTATGAGCTAAGCGTGAGTAATGCATCACTAGGTCATGTTCAGAAACTTCAGGAAGTGGAGCTTTTTCATTTTTGATAGCAGGATGATTTAGATCTACTTCAGGAACATCTAATTTAGGATATTTAGAGGCTCTTCTGCCTGGTCTAGAAAGTTCTCTTATAGTAGGTTCAGCACTACCTCCAACTAAAGGTAATGAACTTGCATTTCCGCCACTAACCATTGTTGACCTCCGTAAAAAGTTTCAAATAATCATCTATTTCTTTTTTCGTTCTTTTCTCTGTAACAGCAACCAATAATTCATTATCGGAGTATTTAATTCCAGCTAGAAATCCATTACTTCCCATATATGTTAAAACGTTTGAGACAGGAACTTTAGTTTCAACTAGGAACTCTCTTAAAGATGATTCGTCATTTTTAAGATTAAATCCAGATTTTTTAAATTCATTTTTCATATATGTTGCTTTTTGTATAGCTTGGTATCCAACTTGATAAATACCCTCAGGTCCCATCCAGGAGAGATGTATTGCTGATCCGATTGCGTTTAAAGTTTGATTGGTGCATATATTTGAAGATGCTTTCTCACGACGAATATCTTGCTCTCTAGCTCTTAGTGTCATAACGTATGTTTTCTTATGATTATTATCAATAGTTTCGCCAATAATTCGTCCAGGTACTAATCTGGCTAAATCCTTTTTAGTAGCGAACCAACCAACTGTTGGACCACCAAAAGATAGCGGAGTGCCTATAGATTGACCCTCAGCTACAACTATATCGAAACCCATAGAACCAGGTGTTTTAAGCACTCCTAGCATAGAAGGATCTACATAGCATACAGTGATTATTCCCATGTCTTGTGCTTTTTTGACAAGTTCAGTTAGGTCTTGTGCTGAACCTTCATAATGAGGAAATGAAACAACAAATGCAGCATCTTCATCTGTAAATTGATAATCTTCTGGAAAAAGATAATTTTCTAATTCAACATATTGTAAATTAAATTTTTTAGAGTCAATTAATGTATTAATTACTTGTTTACTGTTTGGATTAAAACCACTAGAAATGACAATATTATCTCGCTTTGTTTTGTTTATAGCAACAGATATAGCCTCAGCTATTGAAGTAGCCCCATCGTAAAGGGATGCATTTGCTAATTCCATTTCTGTTAAATCGCAAACAAGAGATTGGAATTCGAATAGTACTTGTAATATTCCTTGAGAAATTTCTGCTTGGTAGGGAGTATATGATGTCATAAACTCTGGTCTCATAGTAAGGGACTTGACCGTGGGAGGAAGATAAACATCGTAGTGACCGCCACCAGCAAAGCATGTAAGAGATGATGTGTTAAGTGAGGCAATGTCTTCAAAGTAGTCTGTAGCTTCTAGCTCTGACAAGGAGTCTTCAACATCTAAACCATTATTAATAAGAAGTTCATCTGGGATGTGAGCAAATAAGTCATCAAGTGAGGAAATTTTTAATTCTTCAAAAATAATGTTTAGATCTATATTTGAGTGAGGAACGAACATTAACTTAAAAACCTTTTCTTCATAATTTTACCTTCAACCAATTTACCACGGATATCAAATTCTAATAAATCAGTTGTAGGTTGGTTTTCGAACAAAGCGAAACCAATTGACTTTTTAAGAATTGGGGAATAGTTACCAGATGTTACAACACCGGGGGTATTCCCTGCTTTAACATTTGTTCCAGTTCTAGCTATCGACTTAGAGTCAATTGTAAATTTTTTCAGTATCTGGTGATTACCAGTATTTATTTGTTCATTAATAACATCGGAACCTAAAAAAGCATTTTTATTAGTTACTGTCCATTTTAAACCAGCTTCTATTGGTGTAATATTTTGTGACAGTTCAAATCCATATAAAGGTAAAGATGCCTCAAGACGAAGTGTATCTCTTGCACCGAGACCACAAGGTTTTGCTTCACTTGATGTTAGAAAATCAATCAGATTATCTAAGTTGTCAAGAGAAACCATTATCTCTAAACCATCTTCACCTGTATAACCAGTTCTAGCGTATGTATAGATGTCGTTCTTAACACAAGAGAATTCATCTGGTATTTGCAGAAAATTAGACATAAGATTTAGTGAGTTGGGTCCCTGAACAGCTATCAATGCTGTTGATTGCGTAATTTCATTTATTGAAATCAAATGTTCTTTTAAGTGATCAATTACTTTTGATGAATTGGCCGCATTACAAATTAGAACAATGTGATCACTAAATTTCCAAAATATAACGTCATCTATTGCGCAACCATCACTATTTGTAAATATTGAATATAACGCTTTCCCTTCATCAAGATTTTTAATATCTGAACATATTAATTTGCTGAGATTATCAATCTCTGAATTCCGTATTTCAATTCTTCCCATGTGAGACACATCAAAAAAACCAGAGTCAGTGCGAACGTAACTGTGTTCTTTTATTGTTCCATCATAGGAAAATGGCATCGACCAACCAGCAAAGTCTATAAACTTTGCTTTATTTTTAATATGGTATGAATGTAGTGGAGATAATAAAGAATCTGGCATTTAAGAAATAAAAGTTTCATACTCTTGATAAAGCATCCCAGTATCGTCAAGGTTCTTAACTTCAGCTTTAACCATCCATCCATCTCCACACGGATCAGTATTTATAACTTCTGGTTCAGATTCTAATCTTGCATTAACTTCGGTGATTACACAATCCATAGGGGCATAAGCTTCAGCTACTGTTTTGGTTGCTTCCACTTCTACCATTGAATCCCCTTTTGAAAATTCTTCTCCTACCTCTGGTAAGGTTACAAAAACTATGTCACCTAATTCACCCTGAGCGTAATCAGAAATCCCTATTGTTATTGTGTTTTCTGAAAGCGAATACCACTCATGTGTTTCTAAATATTTTTTTTCAGTCATAAATCTCCTATCTTGGCTTTACTGTCGAAAATCCTCCATCAACGTGGATGGTTTGGCCTGTAATCCATTTTGAATCATCAGAGAGTAACCATCTTACTATTGGAATTATATCACTTGAATCCCCTATTTTTGGAATGGGATGCATAGATTTTGAAAATTCCACTGCTGATTCGGAACTGAGAATTTTTTGTGACATATTTGAATCCATAATACTTGGAGCAATTGCATTAACTCTCAAGTTATCTTTTGCATAACTTGCTGCTGAAGATCTTACCAAACCTTCAATTCCTGCTTTTGCTGCAGATATTAATTCATGGTTCGACAGACCTTTAGTTGCTGCAACAGAAGAGAAAAATATTGCTGAACCGTTTTTCATTTTTCTAGCGAATGCTGATAGTAGGTAATACGATGAAAATAAATTTGTATTGATAACATCATTAAAATCATCAATTGTAGAACCATGTAGAGGTTTTAAATGAATAGATCCGATACAATTTATTAATCCTGCTACTTCATCAACTTCTATAGATTGTGAGTACTCTTTTGTGGGCATCGGATTAATTAAATCTAGAATGCTATATGTAGCACCTATTTCATCTGCCAACGTACTAAGCTTTTCAGCATTTCTACCAATCAAGTGTATCTTATTACTTTTTGATAACTCCCTAGCTATTGATGAACCTGTGGTTCCAGTAGCTCCTGCAATAATATAAGTCATATTGATATTTTAATAAGTGGTTGATTAATCAGTAAATGAATTTGTCCGTGAAACTTCCCCAAACCAATGGGCAGATTGATGTGGTTTTCTTTCAAAAGTCTTTCTGTCTATTTCTACAAGACCAAAATTCATATTATAACCAAGGTCCCATTCAAAATTATCCAGTAGTGACCAGTATAAGTAACCTATTATCTTGTTTGGTCCTTGTTTGTATTTGTGTACATCTTTCAATACATCCTTAACAAACTCGATTCGTTCATCATCATTATCTGTAGCAATACCATTTTCTGTAATGAATATATCTTTATCAGGAAATTTTTTATGTATTCTATGGAGATTATACTTAATAGCCTCAGGCCTATACTCATATCCCATTTTTGTTTTACGTACCGATTTAGCAACATAATCATTTCTACCTGAGAAAGTATCTAAGAAAACTGGGAACATCTTATTTCTTAAAAAAGGTATTTTAATAAGAAAGGCTGCAACAGAACGATATATAAGATTAGGGCTCGTTCGTTTAATCGAATAAGTTTGTAAACCTATAAAATCATCTTGATCTGATGCAAAAAAGAATTTATCTTCGAGATGATATTTAAGATATTGATTAAATACGCTTTTATCTTTATCATCCCATTCGTGAAGTGCGTGAGTCATACCGACTTTGGCTCGACTGTTTTTGCTTTTAATTACTTTTAAAGATTGCTTATGCGCATTTATTATATTTTCGGAGGCAGACATGAAAATTTTTTCATTTCTAATACCAGGTGGAAATTTAGCTTTAGAGAAATACCCAAACATACTAAAAATACCTGGTTCGTTTATTGTATTGTAATAGACAACTTCAGAAGGAAGGTGATCCATCATTTTTGAGACATACTCGACAAATGCATCACTAGTTTTAGAGGAAGCCCAATATCCATATTTAGCAAGCCAATCAGGTGTAGTGAAGTGGTGGAAAGTGATTATTGGGGTAATATTTTTTGATAAGAGTTGTTTTGCTTTTGAAACGTAATATTCAATCTCTACTTCGTTAAAATTATTTTCATCTGGCTGTACTCTGCTCCATTCCATAGAAAATCGGAAGGCTTTGATACCTAATGCATCAAGTAAATCAATATCATCTTCTAAATACTCATAATGTTTACATGCTTCATTACATGGTTCTGCGCATACTGTGTTAATCTTATTTTCCCAATGAGTCCAGTCATTATTGTAGATGCCACCCTCAACTTGATATGAAGCAACTGCTGTACCAAATATGAAATCTTTAGGAAATTTATAATCAGTCATAAAGATAAATAATATATGTAATACCTATATATGCAACCTGAATTAACAATCTATAAAAGTGCTGTAAATTTGTGAATGTTCGATTTCCGTATGGTAAACCCTCAATCCAAACATACAAATTAGCTCCATAAATTAATATTAAAAAAATAATCATAAATAATGCAGCTTCTGTTCTGTATTTCGTGAGAAATAATAGAGGGACAATTATTTCTAATACACCTGTGAATTGGTGTACTAATCGTGGCATTGGTATGAAAGTAGGGACTAATGAGTCATAGAACGTGGGGTTTAAAAAGTGATTTATACCTGCAAGTACAAAAAATAGAATATATACATAAGTAATTAACTTACGTACATCCAATTTTTTGCTTTCTCTATGGCTTTATTCCAACGTGATAGATAATTTTCACGGACATTTCCATTAATATTAGGCGACCATGTTTGGCTTTTGCTAACTTTATTAACAATACTCTCTAATGATGTCTGATTAATAAAATAAAAAGAAGCTAACGCAGCACCAAAAGCAGTTACTTCTTTTATTTTTAACGAGTGTATATTTAAATCGCTTATATCAGATTGAAACTGCATAAGAAGATTATTGGCAGTCATTCCCCCGTCAACAGAT
>Ga0102954_1000501_pt1 | contig 12022 bp, 12 predicted proteins | sample SalPonA_C_H2O_MG_FD_78511 | JGI IMG/M metagenome (GOLD analysis project Ga0102954, IMG submission 78511) | Water microbial communities from South San Francisco under conditions of wetland restoration - Salt Pond MetaG R2A_C_H2O_MG | ecosystem: Environmental > Aquatic > Non-marine Saline and... | reverse complement strand
GGGCACTTTCTTTAATCATGACAGCAGCCTCCTGTGTGGCCGATTACACCGAGGTGAAAAATTTCATTATTCCTGAAACCCCGCCTGTTCTCTTCACGATGATTCAGGCAGTAATCATCACCGGCAACGGGGGCGCCCTGGATGATCTGGTAACTGACCGGTTTTCTAGGGTACTCTGCTGCCGTGCTCAGCGGGTGCGGACAGGTGTGCAGCAGTACCAGGGTATCCATCTCGAACCGCAGTTCGACCGAGTCGCCGGCGTTACTGTTGTCATCAAGATATTGCAGGTTGCCCTCATCATCGACGCCGACCGCGCTGAACAGGTTCAGATTCGCGGCCATATCTTTTTTCCCCAGCCCGTACTTGGCCAGTTCCACCAGGAAACTGCTGTAACCGTTCTGGTTCCACTCGTTATGAAAATCCTGGTAACTTTTAGCCCCCCACTTTTGCTCTATTATTTTTTTCGTGGTATTGCCGCATACGGTTTCATGCCAGCCCACCGAGTCTTCAACGATGGAGCAGAAAATCCGCCCCATATCAGAATACAGGCAATTACCCCGGGTCAGCTTGAAGGTGTGCTGACATTTTAATGTGTCCGGTGCATTGTAACGTTCCAGCAGGTTGACCGGGTTATAGAACAGCATACCGACATTGGCGCCGCCCTCCTCGTCGATCAGCCGCAGCGAAGTACCTTTGCGCATGATCATCGACCAGTGGCATCCGGCATTGAGACGATCCTCATACAGCACTGTACCGGCATCGTGAATTTCTTGACTCATTGTTTTACTCTTCTGGTTTCAGTCTTATCTTGCATACTTCGTTGTATGCATCTTTAGTTTATCAATTATCCGCTCTTCCATTGCTCGACGGTAGCGGGTGCAGCTGCGGCAGGATCGCCGCCGACATCAACAGTTTGCCGCTGACGATACCTCTGCAGGTGATCATGCGGTCAGCGATCAACTTCAGTTTACTTGCCGGCCCCTGCACCAGCATCACCGAGAGCGTTTTACTCTGTTTCAGGGTAACGTTCAAAGCGCTGATGACCTCGGCGATATACTCATGCTGCAGGTCTGCCAGGTGTTTCTGTACCCCGGGTATCGAGTGATCATAAACCAGGTTGATGGTACCGGCCATGATGTCCTGCCCCAGCTCTTTGCGGTGCTCGGTCAACTGCTGGTTGATCATATCGGCAATGGCCTGTGAACGGCTCTCGAAACCGCGTTCCTCGACCATGCCATCCAGCTGATGCAATAGATCCTCCGGTAAAGAGATACTGATACGGGCAACGCCGCCGTTATTATTCATTGCTGTGCGGTTCATTCGCTTCTTCCATCAGGTCGATCCAGGCATTGAGGATGTTCGCCGAACGCTGCATGTAGTCCTCGATCAGCAGACGGCTCTGTTCGATGACCGATACCGCATCTGCTCCATTCGCTGCCATGTAATCCACATTGTTCAGACACATCACCTCGATCAGTGCCATATCAACTTCGGCATGATACTGAAAGCCGTAGGCATTGTTATGCCGGAAAAGCTGGCAGCCCGTCATAGCCGAACTCGCGAGGCTGAGACAGCCTGGCGGTACGGTAAAATAATCGCCATGAAAATGAAACGCCAGTGCTTTCTCAGGATGTGCAGACATCAGTCTGTCCTTCCTGCCGGCCTCGCTGAGTGTAATGTCGTGCCAGCCCAGTTCTTTGCTGGTATTCGACTGTACCCTGCCGCCCAGAGCGGCGGCGAGCAGCTGTGCGCCAAGACACAGACCGATCACCGGGATACCCGCAGCGATAAAATACTGAATCAGGTTGATCTCATCGCTCAGATAGGGATAAGCCTCTGTCTCGTTTACGCCCTGTGCCCCGCCGAGCACAACCAGTCCGGAAAAGTTTGCCGGTGATAACGATGCATCGGGCGAGGCATAATCCGCCTGCCAGCCCAGCACGGTCATCTGCCTGAAACCACGCGAAGTCAGCAGGCTCGCCAGCAGGCCCGCCCCTTCTTTTGCATCGTTTTGTATCACCAGTACCGGCTTCATCTGAGTTACCTGAGAAATGGCTTAAAACAGGTGGCTGTAACGCTCGATCTCCCAGGACGTTATCGCCTGGTGATAGGCGTTCCATTCCTGGCGCTTATACTTTATAAACTCATCGCGCAGTTCCTGCCCCAGTGTTTCTGTAACAAACGGGTCCGCCTCAAAAGCGTCGACCGCCTCGAGAAGATTTTTAGGCAAAAATTCTATGCCTCTGTCTGCACGTTCCTGTTCTGACAGTTCATACAGGTTATCTTCCTGCGGGTTGCCCGGCTCTATACCCTCGCGGATACCTTCGAGACCGGCAGCCAGTGCCAGCGTTGCCGCCAGATAAGGATTGACAGCGCCGTCAGCATTACGGGACTCAAAGCGGCCGCCGCCCATGGGCACACGGATCGAGTTGGTGCGGTTGTTTGAGCCGAAAGAATTAAATACCGGCGCCCAGGTAAAATACGGCATATCGCCCTGTCGCACCAGGCGTTTATAGCTGTTTACGGTTGGCGCAAATGCCGCACACAGCGCCTTGCCATGTTTCAGCACGCCGCCGATGAACTGGTAGCCCAGCTCGGTCAGACCCAGGCCTTTCGGATCATCTTTCGGATCACAGGCGAACAGGTTTTTCCCCGTCTCCAGGTCGTACAGCGACATATTAAAATGAGCACCGTTGCCGGTCTTGTCAGCAAACGGTTTCGGCATGAAGGTTGCGACCAGGCCTTCGTCCTTGGCGTATTCCTTGGCCATCAGGCGCAGGAAGGTAAAACGGTCACAGCTGGTCAGTGCATCGGCATACATGAAATCAAATTCGAACTGGCCGTTGGCATCTTCATGGTCCAGTGAGTACAGGTCCCAGCCCAGGTCATTGATGGTGGTCGCCATCCTGTCCAGCCAGCTGAACTGGTCGAGGAAACCGCGTGCGTCATAACAGGGTTTGGTCAGGCGGTCATCGGGGTTTGGCACCGACAGTGAACCGTCCTCGTTCTGTTTCAGAACGAATAGTTCAGCCTCGATACCCAGGTTAAAACCGAAACCCATCTCTGCCGCTTTCGCCTGCATGGCTTTCAGTGCCACCCGGGTATTGAGCATATAGGGTTCGCCATGGAAGGTATTGTCCGCCGGCATCCAGGCGACTTCGGGCTGCCAGGGCAGCTGGATGATATGGTCCAGGTCGGGTACCGAGGCGATCTCATCATCGTTGGGCTGCTGTCCCAGGCCATCCAGCGCATAACCGGTGTACAGTTCCGAACCGTGCGCCATGTGCTCGAGGTGGTCTATGGGCACCACCTTGCCCTTGGGCACGCCATGGATATCGACATAGGCGCCGAGGCAATATTTGACGCCTTTGTCTTTGAGTTCGGCCTGTATCTTTTGTATCTCTTCTGTCGTTTTCATCGTTACTTCACTTTAATTGTTTCTGAATAGGAATAAGGTAAGGGTGACTCTTCTTTCAGGCCTTTATTTACCAGCGCACTGAGGTCTTCTACCATCCAGGAAAACAGCTGCTCGCCTTTTTCCCTGCTGGCCAGGCTGGGCCTGCCGGTAACACCGTTGCTACTGGTCCGGTTTACCGGATGCGAGAACACGCAGTCTTCGGTACGGTCCGGGTCGTCGCTGTCCGCGATGAGTTGCTCACGCACCATCGCCGGATTCAAAGCCATCATCAATGACGTTTCGGCGTCATTGGCGTGCCAGTCATCAGCATCGTGAAAATGCTGATGACGCACGCGTTCGCTGATGGATGCAGAATTGATGACCGCCACCATGAAACCGTCATGCTCGGCGCGGAGCATCTCCAGCGCGCAACGCAACGGTGCGAAATTGGTCACGTGGGTATTGATAATAAAAAAACGTCTAAAGCCGGAGGCATGGACCCAGTCACCGATCTGCTTCACGACATCGATCATGGTCTTGGGCTGCAGCGCCAGAGTACCGGGCCAGCGTTTTGAATGCCCGATGGAACAGCCGTAGGGCAATGCCGGCAACAGCGCAACGCTGGTTTCCGTGGCCACGGCGCGGCACAGTTGCAGCGCGATCTCGGCATCCATACCGCAGCCCATATGCGGTCCATGCTGTTCGGTGGCGCCTACCGGCAGCATGGCACAATCCATGCCCTGTGAGGGCAGCTTACCGATCTCCTGCCATGTCATCTGGTACCAGTCATTCATCAGAAGACACTCTCGACTTCATGATCCACCGGCACCATGCGTACCATATTCATATGGTCGCTATTGATGTCATCACCCTCCTCAGGCGGATGGATCAGTTCTTCCAGGCGTTTCTTCGTCGCCAGGAACTCCGGCGACAGCAGCTGATCCGGCGACCTTGGCTGCGGTACCGAAACCTCGATCAGTTCCTGCACCTCGCCGGGATGTGCTTTCAGTACCAGGATGCGGTCGGCCAGGTAGATCGCTTCATCCAGGTCATGGGTAATAAACAGTACCGTGATATCGATATTTTTCCAGATATCCATCAGGTAGCTCTGCATCTTGAGACGAGTCTGCGCGTCCAGCGCACCGAACGGTTCGTCCATCAACAGAATCCGCGGCTGGTTGGCCAGCGCACGGGCGATGGCCACCCGCTGTTTCATGCCACCGGATAACTGGTGCGGATAGCTGTCGACAAATTTGGTCAGACCGACAAGATCGATCCACTGGCGGGCATCTTCTTCGGCGGACTCCCTGCTGTGTCCCGCCTGCAGCAGTCCGAACATGACGTTTCTTTTTACTGTCAGCCAGGGAAACAGGGTATAACCCTGAAACACCATACCGCGATCAGGGCCGGGGCCATGTACGGCAGCACCGTCGAGCAATACCTCACCAGAGGTCGGTGATTCGAGACCGGCAAGGATACGGATCAGGGTCGATTTGCCGCAGCCGGATGGCCCGATGACACAGACGAACTCGCGTTTGAATGTTTTGAAGTTGATGTCCTTCAAGGCAGTCACCACACCACCCGGCGTATCGAATGTTTTGCCAAGGCTTTTTACTTCGAGCGCTATCGGACGCTGTTTGAGACGGGTAAAGCGGTCTCTGACCTCATCATCCTGATCGAGGTATGAAGGTAGTTCCAGCATATGTTTCATAAAATTCTCTTTATCGGTATCGGTGACTCGATTGATTCAGCCATTGATTCAGCCAGGGATGAGGCATGGCTTTACGCCCCTGCCGTCTGACGCTCCCAGGGGAAAATACGCTTGCCCAGTGCCGCCAGTATCAGGTCGGTGGTCAAGCCGAGGATGCCGATCATCATGATGGCGGCAAACACGTTATCGAAATTCTTGTAACGCGCCTGCTGGGTAATGAACCAGGTAATCCCGGAACTGGCACCGATCAGCTCGGCAACGATAAGATAGGTCCAGGCCCAGCCGAGCAGGATGCGCATATCCCGGTAAAGGTCAGGCAGGATGCCCGGAACCACCACTTTCAGCAGCAGGGCCTTATTGTTAGCTCCCAGTGTCTGCGCAGCTTCCAGTAAAGACGCATCCAGCTTGCGCGTGGTATTAGAAACCACCAGGACCTGCTGAAAGAAGGTACCGATAAAAATTATGGCTATCTTGGGGGCATCATGTATACCCATAATAGCGACCGCAAGCGCACCAAAAGCAGGTGCCGGCAGGTATCGGAAAAATTCTACAAAGGGTTCAAACAGACGGGCAAAAAAATCATAGGTGCCCGCCATGACACCCAGTGGCACACCCACTATCGACGACAGTACAAATCCCCAGAAGATAACCTGGATACTGTTCCACAGGCTTTCATGCAGCCACATTTCAGAGCGACGTTTAGGCTCAGTGGTAAACGCCGTGTAAAAAGCGACCGCTACTTCATGCGGAGCCGGCAGATAGATAGGGTTGGCAGGTGTACCCACCGGTAAGGTTTTATCGGTTGCTTCCAGCTTCAGAGATTCTTTATCGAACAGGTCACTGTCAACCAGCATTCCCTGCTTGAAGTAACTGACATCGCCCGGATCGCTGATCTCGACCTTCGGGTGCCATAACCAGGGAACATAACTGATCAGGCTCCAGAGTATCAGGGGCACCAGAAAGCTCATAATCGTCATCAAAAAACGTGTTTTCGGTGGCAGTTCCCTGCGTACTGCAAACCATCTTGTTGTCGATCTAGCGCTCATAAGTTGCCCTGATACCTGTAGCCGTTATCTATACTGATAGCTTTATTTCATCAAAGAACCATCGATGTAATCATCGACCGTTTCAGGTTTGTCGTAGACCTTGTTAGCTACATTGAAGTCATCAGAGATCTTGGTAGAGCCATAGATCGATTTGAATCCATCGCCCTTGACCATGAACTTGTTGGCTTCTTTACGGGTGAGGATGTTGGTTCCCTTGAGGAAAGGTTTGTACTGCGCGGGCTCGAGACCGACACGTGCAGCCATGATCTTGATAGCATCGTCAACTGTATTAGGATCTTTCAGATAGTCCACAGCACGGTACCAGACCTTGATGACTTTTTTCCAGTCATCACGACGGGCAGCAAGGCTCTCAGGTGAAACTGCAAGCAGGTCGTATATGAGGCCTGGTTCGTCAGCACTGGTATAGATCGGTTTAGAACCTGGAACCAGGCTAAGTGCCTGGCCTGAGCTTGGCTGCCATGCAACAATCGCATCGACATCGCCTGATGCCAGCACCTGTGGTGTTTCGTTGGTTGGTACGTTGACCAGTTCCACATCAGACTCGGTCATGCCATTTTTTTCCAGTGCATTCAGCAGCAGCAGATGACTGACAAAACCGACTTCAACACCGATCTTCTTACCCTTGAGTTCCTTCACCGAACTGATACCGGGTCCGGCGATAACCATGTCGTTACCGTTACTGTAATCATTCATCAGGATCATGACACTCTTGGCGCCGGTAGAACCGGTCACCAGGGCATCGCCATTGGTCATACCGACACCGTCGAGTTTACCGGCAGCAAATGCATCCATCGATGCTACATAGTCGAACCATTCGAACTTAACGTCGACGCCCTCTTCTTTAAACCATTTCTTTTCGATAGCGATCTCCCATGCCACCCATCCCGGCCAGTCGCTGTATCCGATCTTCAACGGTTCAGCAGCAAATGCTGCAGAAGTAAACGCAATGCTGACAAGTGCCGCTGCCAGTAATTTTCTAAATAGTGATTTCATTTTTTAAAGCCCTCTCGGAGTTAGTATTACGAATTATTAAAACAGTAATACTCACTAAGCAACTTGCATGCCAATCTTTGAGTTGCGGTAAAATACTGATTTACTGGGGCAGGGGGGCCGGCAACGTCTTTTTGAAAAATCTGCCGACTCATAAACGTGCGCCACGCACTGATTTGGTGCCGGATGTTTCGGCAGTCCGCCGTATCCCGGCAAAACCGGCAATTCATTTATGGCACCTGAATTGCATACACAGACATAAGTCATGCGTTGCGATAGATTGATGAAAACAAGATGAAACTACAGACATTCAAAACATTATGGGGACACGAGGGCAGCCTGCATTCTGCGATCAGTGAAGCACTGGCGGCCGGTTTCGATGGCATCGAAGGACCGGCGCCGGAAAACGCTGCTGCTGCAGAGCAACTGGATGCACGCATGAAAGAGACCGGTCTGGCCTACATTGCCGAAATCACCACCGCCGGCAGCTATGTCCCCGAGCGCGGGGCGAGCCTGCGGGACCACATCGACAGCTTTGAGATAAAACTTGAACACAGCATGACGCTACAACCGTTATTCATTACCTGCCTCGGCGGATGCGATGCCTGGCCGGAAGAAGACAACCTGGCATTTTTCAGCGCAGCCATGAGACTGGCCAAAGCAGCGGGCGTCAGGGTCAGTTTCGAGACCCATCGCAGTCGCGCGCTCTTCAATCCGTGGATAACACAGCGCATAGTACGTCAACTGCCGGAGATGCTGATAACCGTCGATTTCAGTCACTGGTGTGTCGTCTGTGAACGCCTGATGGATACCGAGCTGGATGTGATCCGCGGCATCGCGGATAATGTGCAGCATATCCACGCACGAATCGGTTATGAACAGGGGCCGCAGGTCCCTGACCCGAGAGCACCGGAGTATGACTATGCCCTGCGTGCGCACCAGCGCTGGTGGGAGATTATCTGGCAGTCGCAATTGAACCGGCATTTTAAGACCACCACGCTGACACCGGAGTTCGGCCCGGACGGCTACCTGCAACAGGCGCCGTTCAGCCAGCAGCCAGTCGCTGATTTATGGGAGATCAATCGATGGCTTGCCGGGGAAGAAAGCAGGCACTATTCCCGCTTCATGCTCGGAAAATAACGAGCTTCCGCTCAGACATTTTTATCTGGAGGTTGTGCATTATGACTGCGGACAGACTGTGGCGGTTCTTCGCTGCGCGCACCCTCCAGCAGGGCGGCGCATAACACCATGATGCCACCGATAACTTCATGCAACTGTAAACCGGCGGTTACGATCAATGCAGCTGATACCACTGCCACCACCAGTTCCACGACGATAATAATTGCCGAACGGCCAGCCTCCATCTGCGTGACGCTCCATTGTGTACCTATGGTGATCAGTGTCAGCCAGAGGGCACCGTACACGATCGCCAGCGGCACGGCTCCATTATCAGGCAATGCTGCCGAGGGCGCGAACAGCATTAATGACAGGCCGATCAATACCGTACAGCCGATGAACATGGCAGAGACTTTACTCATCACCGGTAAATCCTGGCTGAAGCGGAACAGGATATTGGTTGCTGCCAGTCCCATACCCGACATCATTGCCAGCACATCGATCCAGCTTATCCCGGCCCAGGAGGTATGCCAGATATCGAGGATGATAAAAGCGCCGGACAGACAGAGCACTACCGCGATAATACGCATAGAATCGACGCTTTCTTTAAGAAAGATTCGCCCGCCAATCACACTCCACACCGGCAGCATGTAAAACAGGATCATCACCCGTATCACATCGCCATGATAGATCGCCGTCTGAAAAGCTGCGTTAGCAATGCCGCCCGCCAGTGCGATCATCAGCATCAGTCCCAGGCTTTTTTTCCATAACGGGTACTGCTTTAACAGCCATGGTGACAACACCAGCGCACCGGAAACAAAGGCGATGAAGACCAGGTACATACCATCGATTCCCATCTCACTGAGTGTCTTGATGGGCAGCCAGGTCAGTCCCCAGCCGACAGAACTCGCAAACAGTACAATGACGGCAAGACGTGTATTCATCAATGACCCGTTATTCATAAAACATCGGAAACGGATGACATCGGCGATAGAACTCGAAGTCATGATTGGGCCAGAGTTGTGCACCGCTTTGCCGGGTGAGATCTTTCAGCTTCCGGATACTCGCCAGTGCCATATCTTCGCGGCCGTGCCAGCATAACCCGGGAGCGACTTCATCATCGATATTCTCCTGCAGGTCGGCGGCATCCCCGGCGAGGATGATTGGCGGCCCTTTGGGCAATTCGATCAGCATCGACATATGACCTGCGGTATGACCCGGTGATTCAATAGCGGAGACACCGGTGGCGAGATCATATTCCTCCGATTTTGTATTCCAGCGGTAATCACCGCTGAAATCATCCTGAAAATAAGCATCGTCCGCCGGCTCTTTCGCCGCCGCCAGTTCATTTTCATGCACGTGGATCTCGGCATGCTGCATATCACATAACCCGCCACCATGATCGAAATGCAGGTGGCCAATGAATACCACATCGACATCTTCCGGCTTCAGTCCTAGGCGGGCCAGCCTGTTCGGCAGCCGCTGTTCTTCGGTCATTTCCGGCGGGCCGAAGGGAAATGCCTCATTCTCATAATAGTACTTCTTCAGTTTCGGCTCGCTTATCTTGCTGTAATCACAGCCGACGTCATACAGAATGCGGCCGTTTGCGGTTTCGATCAGGTAAGCGAGTATCGGTGCCTGGATATAAACCCCCTGCCCGCGCCCACGCGTGGACAGGGTCTTTTCATAGCGGTGGGTGCCCGTCAATATTGGCCAGAAACGGCGAACCTGGGTCATGATGATCCTCCTGATATACTGTATTAAGTTTTCGTGTTTTTAATGTGCGGTGAGAAAAGAAACGCCATCGACGCCAATGAAGCCTTCACCCCGGCGTTCGGCCACACCGCTATCAGCAGCATCTGCATTCAGCATGCGCGGCACCCGAAATCGATGATAGGCACGAAACAGGTGGCCTATAGGCAATACCTGTACATAATCATCAGCGAAGACCTCTCGATGCAACGCCGGCAAACGGTACCACGGTTCGATTGGCCTGATGTGATGGGCATTATGGTAGCCGAAGTTCAGAACCAGCAGGTTTAGCCATGGATGTTCCAGAGAGAACACGTTGGAGAAGGTATTACGCTGCTCGAAATCTCGGTCGAACCGCTTCACCTCATCTCCTTTTTCCTGCTCGAGTGTTTCAAACAGCTCATAGGTATGCTGATGCGTATCCATAAAACGCATCACCGTGATAAACACCAGGTAGGCCAGCGGGTAGAAAAAAGCGATCTTCGGCACAGACCAGACCAGCACTGAAAAAATGACAAGACGTATTATCAGCACGCTCAACACCCGCTGCCGTCGGTGCCTGCGGCTGGGCAGGATGAATGGCACGATGAGTACCAGCAGGTGCATGACGATTTCGACCGCCGGTATGTAGAGCCACTCGAGGCCAGCCAGCACTTTCATGAGCATCGGATGTGCTGCAAACCGCGGGCGGTAATCAAATGCAACTACATCGGCCCGGTCCATGTGATGCCGGAAATGTTTATGCCTTATTTCTTCATAATCGCCGTAACAGGCACCGGTTATCCAGTTAAGTAAACCGCCAAGCCGGGCATTCGCTTTATTGCTCATGAAAACGGTATTGTGCGCACACTCATGCACCATATAGGCCGCGATCACCATGCCATGGGCCAGCAACAGGGAACCAAGAAAATTTACCGCCAGCGCATCATGTGTAATGAGGTAAAAACCGCCAGCGTATGCCAGTGATATATAAGACAGAGCAAACAGGTTAGGCCACAGACCATCCGGATATTTAATGATTTGTCTCATTAGAATAAACCTCGGGTCGTCCCGTACAATTTGCATTTGTCATGCAGGTCGTCCCGCATAACAGATTGATCATACCTTATCGTGATAGCAATTTTTGTGCCATCACCTTTATTAACACCAAGGAGTGACAGGCAGACGGTCTGTATACGCGTCCTTATGCGCCCTGGTGTAGCTTGCGGAAACCCGCGGTTATTTGGCAGAAGCGGCTATTCGTTCTTTTTCGGTGCATGAAAAGCCGAACCGGACCCCTTGTGGTGCATTTTTAAATACACACGAAAAGAATTCGATGTACAATCAGCTGTAGTACTTTGCACACCAGAAACTCGATTCGCCTACACAGCGGGCCGCACTGTAAAAGTATTATAGCTGGCCGTCATCCCCAGAGCAGCCAAGATCCACCAAATAATACTCGGGTTGGCAACACATAACGGAAAACCACCATCTCAAGGAAGGGATCGATGCAACTCGCTACACTTTATACCCGCGCACTCAATGGCATCAATGCTGTTGAAGTCACTGTCGAAGTCCACCTGTCAAACGGCCTGCCGGCCTTCTCCATCGTCGGTCTGCCTGAACTCGCGGTAAGAGAGAGTAAAGACCGGGTGCGCGCCGCCATCATCAATTCAAACTTCGAGTTTCCTGCACGGAAAATAACCGTTAACCTGGCGCCCGCCGACCTGCCCAAGGATGGCGGGCGCTATGACCTGCCCATCGCACTCGGCATCCTCGCCGCCAGTGGACAGATAGATAAAAGCGCTCTGTCGAGCTATGAATTTCATGGTGAACTGGCGCTGTCGGGCCTGTTGCGCGAAATCAGCGGCAGCCTGCCGGTCGCGCTTGCCGCTCAAAAGAACGAAAAAAAACTGATGCTGCCAGTGACCAGCGCCAGACAGGCGGCACTGATCGAGAACGCTGAAATCTATGACGCACCAGACCTGCTCAGCGTATGCCAGCCTCTTC